>Ga0247832_1003562_pt1 | contig 21090 bp, 13 predicted proteins | sample LaCruzMarch2015__10_FD_192407 | JGI IMG/M metagenome (GOLD analysis project Ga0247832, IMG submission 192407) | Freshwater microbial communities from meromictic Lake La Cruz, Castile-La Mancha, Spain - LaCruzMarch2015_4m | ecosystem: Environmental > Aquatic > Freshwater > Lake | place: Spain... | reverse complement strand
ACGATTGGGGACCTTATGATTATCACCGCGATTTCAACTTAACATTTCCGCTACAATGTATGCTCGATTTATCAGTTAATTTGGGTAACCCAGACTGGTTAAATTTCCCAGGAACTCGTTTGGGTGTGATGGGAACTTATAGAACACTTAATAAATATTCGCCTCGTTATGCACCCACTTATTCAGTAAATGCAGCGGGTGACTTTGTTCCCGATCCTAACGCAATTGGTTTTCCAAATGGTAACGAATGGGAAGTTAGGGTTTATTTACATTTTAATCTTTTTAACTAAAACAAGATGAACACATTTATAAAATTTCATTTCAAGAGCGTTTTAATATTCGGAATTGTGTTACTAACTAGTTTAGCAGGTTGTAAAAGGGATTTGGAAGAATTAACTCCTCCAAAATACCCAACCGACCCCAAAGTTTTTATTGATGGCTTTAGTGCTGGTTTGAATTATGCTGCTTTTGGTGGATCAAATCCTAAGGCTTTTCAAGTTGATAATCAAGTAACTTATAATAATTCAGCAGCTTCTATGCGTTTTGAGGTTCCTGCAGTGAATGACCCGGCAGGTGCTTATGCAGGTGGTTCATTTTTTACAAGTGTAGGTAGAAATTTGTCAGGTTATACAGCACTTACATTTTGGGCTAAAGCGTCACAATCGGCAAACATTGATGTGGTAGGTATTGGAAACGATTTAGGAGCCAATAAATATCAAGCATCTGTTGCTGGTTTGGCAGTGAACACTAACTGGAAGAAATACTACATACCAATTCCTGACCCATCTAAATTTGTAGCTGAAAGAGGCATGTTTTTCTATTCTGAAGGAGCTGAAAGCGGCAATGGATATACGTTTTGGATTGATGAGGTGAAGTTCGAGGAATTAGGAACAATTGCTCATGCTCAACCAGCAATTTTGTTAGGACAAAAAGATACCATTAATTCATTCCCCGGCATAACAACTCAAATTGGAGGTTTATCATCCGTTTTTAACTTACCAAACGGAGTCAATCAAACTATTGATTTGGTTGCTTCTTATTTTGAATTCTTTTCATCAAATGAAGAAATCGCTACAGTGAGTAGCACTGGTGTTGTTTCCATAATAGGAGGTCCTGGAACAGCTGTTATTACTGCTAAAATGGGCGGAAAAGAAGCTAAAGGTTCATTAACGATAATAACTGCTGAACCTTTCGAAACGGCTCCTGTACCAACCAATGATCCAAATGATGTAATCTCGCTTTTTAGCGAAGCTTTTCCAAATGTTCCTGTAGATTATTACAATGGTTATTGGGCGCCTTTTCAAACAACACTTTCAGAAGATTTTACTGTAGGCGGCGATAATATTTTAAGTTACACCAATTTTAACTTTGTAGGAGTTCAATTCTCTGATCCAGTTATCGATGCGACAACAATGACAAATCTTCGGATAGATCTCTTTTTTCCAAATGACATAGCTCCTGGGACCCAATTTAAAGTGCAATTGGTAGATTTTGGAGCCAATGGTGCTTTCGGAGGTGGTGATGATTCAAATCATACGATTACTTTTTCAAGTCCAACCATTAATACTCAAAACTGGATTAGTTTGGATATACCATTGGCTAATTTCACAGGCTTAGCTTCTAGGGCTCATTTAGGACAGCTCATATTTGAAGGTACCAACATTTCAAATTTCTATGCAGATAACATTTACTTCCGTCGTTAAAAAATTAAAACATGAAAAAAATAAATATGATGAATAGCATTAAAATCAATATTGCAGCTCTTTTTCTCATTTTTATGGGTTATGGATGTCAAAAGAATGAAACCCAGGAATTAGAAACCAGAAATTGGAAATTAGTTTGGAGCGATGATTTTGATGGTGATTCCTTAAGTCAACCTGATTCTACTAAATGGACTTACGATTTAGGAACTGGCCAAGGAGGCTGGGGAAATCAAGAACTGCAAAGCTATACCAACAGTCCTGAGAATGTTTCTTTAGATGGAGCTGGTAACTTAAGAATTACCGCAATAAAAATTGGAGATAATATTACTTCAGCAAGAATCAAAACTAAAGGTTTATACAGCCAAAAATATGGTCGTATCGAAGCGCGTTTAAAAACACCTTATGGACCTGGTATTTGGCCGGCATTCTGGATGCTTGGCGATAATATTGATGAAGTTTCATGGCCTCAATGCGGAGAGATTGATATAATGGAATTACGTGGGCAAGCACCTAACATTATTGCGGGAACTTTGCATGGTCCGGGTTATTCTGGTGGAAATCCAATTACAAAAAGTTATGCTTTACCAAATGATCGTTTTGATACGAAGTTTCATTTGTTTGCTGCAGAATGGGACGAAGATAAAATCGACTTTTTTGTAGATGATTTTCTTTATCAACGCATTGAAAAAAAGAGCGTTACCAGTACTTGGGTGTTCGATCAATCGTTTTATATGATTCTCAATGTTGCTGTAGGCGGAAATTATGTAGGTTTTCCTACTTCGGGAACTCCATTTCCTCAATCTATGATTGTTGATTATGTGAAAACTTATCAAAAAGCAGATTAGATAAGTATAAAATACAATTCAAAAATAAGCGCTACAGTTTAAATGACCAATAACGAAAATATACTAATGGATGTAGAAAGTGCTGAAAATCAAAACACTGGTGTTGATATTCAAGTGGTGGAAATTGAGAAAGAAACATTCTTCAAAATTTCGAATCAACAGTTGATGCGTCCATTTTTGATGAGCATTGTGAGTAATTCAAATCATTGGATGTACATTGTTAGTAATGGCGGCTTAACTGCAGGACGAAAAAATCCTGAATATGCTTTATTTCCTTATTATACTGACGATAAATTGACTGAATTTGCTGATATCACAGGAAGTAAATCTATTTTTCAAATTACACATGAAGGGCAATTAAACATTTGGGAACCATACAGCAATAGAAATACATCTAAATACAAGATTAGTAGAAATTTATACAAGAATATTTACGGTAATAAAGTCATTTTCGAAGAAATCAATCACGATTTAGCCATTACTTTTAGATACCAATGGAATTCCAGTAATCTGTTTGGATTTGTGAAAAAAACAGAACTAATCAATCACTCTGAAAATGATTATAAAATTAGTGTTGTAGATGGTATTCAAAACATTATGCCTTTTGGTGTTAACAGCTATTTGCAAACTAATACAAGCAATTTGGTGGATGCTTATAAAAGAAGTGAATTAGAACCAAAAAGCGGTTTAGGCATTTTCGCATTGAGTGCCATCATTTCAGATAAAGCAGAACCCAGTGAATCATTAAAAGCAAATATTGCCTGGTCTTTAGGACTTGAAAATCCAACATATCTTTTATCTTCTTTGCAGTTGGATGCTTTTAGAAATCACAAAGTAATTCACGAAGAAACAGATGTAAAAGGGGAGAAAGGCGCTTATTTTATTTGTTCAGATTTCATATTGGAAAGAGATGCTAGAAAAGCTTGGAAAATCGTTGCAAATGTAAATCAAGACCAAACTCAAGTAGTTAATCTTATTCAGTCGATTGTATCAAAAAACGAAATCGAAAATCAACTTGAATCAGACATTGAATTAGGAACCAAAAACTTGATGGAATTACTAGCCCAAGCAGATGGTTTGCAGTTTACAGCTGATAAGTTCAAAGACGCCCGTCATTTGTCGAATGTGCTTTTTAATATCATGCGTGGTGGAATTTTCGATAACAATTACCAAATCGAAAAGCACGATTTCGTTAAGTATTTAGCAAAAGCTAATAAAGCTGTTTTTAGCACTAATGAAGCTTTTATAAATGCTTTATCAGATGAATTCAGTCAATTAGATTTGGAACAATTGCTTTCAAACAGCAATGATGCCGATTTAATTCGATTGTGCAAGGAATATTTGCCTTTGAAATTCAGCCGCAGACATGGCGACCCGAGCCGTCCCTGGAATAAGTTTTCCATCAACACAAACAGTGAAATAGATGGTTCTAAAATTTTGGATTATGAAGGTAATTGGCGCGATATCTTCCAAAATTGGGAAGCCTTAGTTCATGCTTATCCGGAATTTATCGAGGGAATGATTTTCAAGTTTTTGAATGCATCCACTTTCGATGGGTACAATCCTTACAGGATTACTAAAGATAGTTTCGATTGGGAAATTGTGGAGCCAGAAAATCCTTGGTCTTTCATTGGCTACTGGGGCGACCACCAAATCATTTATCTATTAAAATTCTTAGAATTCGCTCACAATAAAGACCCTAAGATATTATTAAACATTTTTAATGCTGAGTATTTTGTTTATGCCAATGTTCCTTACAGAATTAAGCCATACAACGAAATACTGATTGACCCTAAGAATACGATAGATTTTGATGAAGAATTAGACATTCATATTCGTAAAAAAATAGTTGAAATAGGCGCCGATGGGTCAATGTTGACCAAAGCAGACGGAGAAATATATCATGTAAATTTTCTTGAAAAAATATTGGCCACAGTTTTATCTAAAACCAGCAATTTTATTCCCGAAGGAGGCATTTGGATGAATACCCAGCGCCCCGAATGGAACGATGCCAATAACGCTTTGGTGGGCAATGGCGTATCGATGGTTACTTTGAATTATTTACGAAGATTCTTCAGTTTTTTTGATCAAATACTTATTCAAATTGAAGTTCAGGAAATCTACATTTCAGAAGAATTAGAACTCTTGTTTTCTAGCATTGCAAATACGCTCACATCAAACCAACACTTACTCGTTTCATCCATCAGCAATAAGGACCGAAGAACCATAGTTGATGCATTGTGCGGAGCTGGAAGTAATTACCGAGAGACTATTTACAATACCGGTTTTAGTGGTAAAAAAGCTGAGATAAAAATAGAGGAACTTAAACATTTCATCAACATTTCATTAAAATATTTTGAGCATACTATTGCAGCAAATAGAAGAACAGATCATCTGTATCATGCTTATAATTTGGTATCAATTCATGAGAATGGCGATTTATCACTCGACCATTTAAGTGAAATGCTAGAAGGTCAGGTGGCAGCAATTAGTTCGGGTTATTTGAGTAGTGAAGAAACTTTATTGTTGCTCGATTCCTTAAGAAACAGTTCACTTTATAGAGCCGACCAAAACAGTTATTTGTTATATCCCAACAAAGCATTGCTTGGGTTTTTGCAGAAAAACAATGTTTCTGAAGCATCTGTAAAGCAATCGAAACTATTGCAGGAAATGGTAAATACGCATAACCATCAAATAATCACGAAAGATGTGTTGGGAAATTATCATTTTAATGGAAACTTTAAAAATGCAGGAGATTTGAATACTGCATTAAATGAGCTAGAAAATTCTTCCTATTCCGATTTATTATCCAAAGAAAGAACGCTCATCCTTCAAATTTTCGAATCAGTTTTCAACCATAAATCATTCACAGGCAGGTCGGGTACTTTTTATGCATACGAAGGTTTAGGTTCCATTTATTGGCACATGGTTTCTAAACTCTATCTCGCAGTGCAGGAGGCTTGTACCAAAGCTATTCATTCAAATTCGGATGAAGAAGTTGTGAAACAGTTATTGAAACATTTTTATGAAATTGGTGATGGCATTGGAGTTCATAAATCTCCTAAATTATACGGAGCTTTTCCAACCGACCCTTATTCGCATACGCCTACGCATCGTGGTGCGCAGCAACCAGGAATGACCGGACAAGTGAAAGAAGACATTTTGGTGCGAATTGCAGAATTAGGCGTTTTTATAGAAAACGGAAAATTAGGTTTTAATCCGCTCATTTTGAGAAGAAGCGAGTTTTCGAAACAAGCAGAAATCGCTCATTTTATTGATATTTCAAATAAAAAAATAAAGGTTCAGCTTGATGAAAATGCTATTGGTTTCACCATTTGTCAAGTGCATGTGGTTTACAATATTTCTAACAAAACAGGAGTAGAAATCAATTTGAACAACGGAACAAAAATTCATTTTGATGGCTTTTTGCTTGATGAATCAACAAGCTCAGAAATTTTTAAAAGAACAGGAAAAGTCTCAAATATCAAAGTTTACTTGCTGGAACAAAATTTAAGAGGATGAGCAAAAAATCGGCATTTCAAAAAGGGAAATTCAATTCAGCACCAAGCTTACGCTTAGGTATGTTGATTTTTATGGTTTCCTTGTTGAATGCTTCTTTACTAGCTCAACAACAAAAAAATGCTAAAAATATGACAGCTAAAGAAATATTAGGCAATCCAGATTATTTGGCCATTAGTTTTGGAGGCTTTCGCGATACTTCTAGGGAAATTGAACCAACAATGGCGGAATTAACAGAAGACTTGCGAATTCTTTCGGCGATGGGCATTAAATTACTTAGAACCTATAACGTTTATTATCATGAAGCTGCCAATTTACTCGAAGCTATTACAAAGTTGAAAGCAGAAAATCCTGATTTTGAAATGTACCTGATGTTGGGCGCATGGATAGATTGCAAGCATCCACGTTCGAATCATCCTCATCACCATGAAGAAAGCGAGCAAAATGCTTCGGAAATAGAACGTGCCATTGCTTTAGCCAACAAATACCCTGATATTGTGAAAATTATAGCCGTTGGCAACGAAGCCATGGTGAAGTGGGCAACATCTTATTACGTTGACCCTTACATTATTTTAAATTGGGTGAATCATCTTCAAGGCCTGAAGAAAAAAGGGAAGTTACCAGCTGATTTATGGATTACCAGCTCTGATAATTTTGCTTCATGGGGTGGAGGTGGACCTGAGTATCATAATGATACTTTAAATCAACTCATAAAATCGGTCGATTTTATTTCCATGCATACCTATCCAATGCATGATACGCATTATAATCCTCAGTTTTGGGCTGTTCCTGAAAGCGAATCTAATTTAACTGATTTAGGAAAAATTGACTCAGCCATGCAAAGGTCACTGCGTTATGCAAAGTCGCAATATGAAAGCGTTGTTCATTACATGAAGAGTTTAGGAGTAAATAAGCCTGTTCACATTGGTGAAACTGGCTGGGCCACTTATTCAAATGAGCATTACGGCGACGAGGGTTCTCGAGCTAATGATGAATATAAATCAGGAATTTATTACAAACAAATTCGGGAATGGACAAAAAAAGCAGGAATCGCTTGTTTCTTTTTTGAAGCTTTTGATGAGCCTTGGAAAGACGCAAAAAATCCTATGGGTTCTGAAAATCATTTTGGATTAATCAATATTCGTTCTCAAGCTAAATATATGATTTGGGAAGAAGTTGATAATGGAACTTTTAAAGGTTTAACAAGAGGCGGAAAGCCCATTACCAAAACTTTTGATGGAAATTTAGATAGTCTATTGAAACATGTGAAAGCGCCTATTGCTGCTCACGAAATTAAAATTCATCACTGATGCACGCAAATGAAGAAAGTACATTTACATATCTCCATTTTTATTGTCTGCAACTTAATTGTACTTTGTATGAATAGTTGTGCCGATAATAATATATTGAATGTGTCGCTGCATGAGACTTCAGCTTCAGGAAATAAATTGACAGCTATTAAAGATTTTTCGAACTCGGGCAATCCATCAATCATTACCATAATGCCACAAGAAACTTTTCAAACCATCACTGGTTTTGGAGGTTCTTTCACCGAAGCATCAGCACATTTGTTGACTCAGCTCAGTGCCGAAAACAGAAACAAAATTCTAGATGCTTATTTCAGCGAAGCAGGCGCAAACTATTCGCTCACCCGCACGCATATTAATTCCTGCGATTTTTCATTGGGAAACTATTCTTATGCTTCAGTTCCAGATGATAATGAACTCCAACATTTTTCCATTGCCGAAGACCAAAACGATTTAATTCCCATCATAAAGGCTGCCATGGAAAAATCAAAAGATGGTTTTAGAATCATTGCATCACCTTGGACAGCGCCGCCATGGATGAAGGATAACAACAGCTGGCGTGGAGGTAAATTATTACCTAAGTATTATCCAACTTGGGCCTTGTACTTTTCGAAATACCTGCAAGCATATCAAAAAGAGGGTATTCAAATTTGGGGAATCACAGTTGAGAATGAGCCATTGGGCAACGATAGCAATTGGGAAAGTATGCATTACACACCTGCAGAAATGAACGATTTTGTAAAAAATCACTTAGGTGCTCAATTGAAAAAAGACAGGCACCAAGTAAAGATTTTAGGTTTTGATCAAAACAGAGATGAACAATTAAAAATTTGGGTTGACGCTATGTATGAAGATGCCGAAGCAGCCCAATATTTTGATGGCACCGCGGTACACTGGTATGCAAGTACTTTCGATTATTTTCCTGAAGCACTGCAATATGCCCATAAAAAAGCGCCGAGTAAACACTTGATTCAAACTGAAGGGTGCATTGATGCGGAGGTGCCGCGTTGGAAAAACGATGCTTGGTATTGGTCAGAAGAAGCAAAAGATTGGGGCTGGACATGGGCGCCTGAACATCAAAAACACTTACATCCGAAATATGTGCCCGTATTCCGTTATGCCCGCGATATGATTGGTTGCCTCAATAATTGGGTAGACGGTTGGATTGATTGGAACATGGTGCTCAATAAGCAAGGTGGTCCGAATTGGGCAAAAAACTGGTGCACAGCTCCCGTAATTGTTGATGTGGAGAAAAATGAAGTTTACTTTACGCCATTGTATTACACAATTGCGCATTTCAGCAAGTTTATAAGACCGGGTGCAAAGCGAATTGGATTCAAAAATTCGAATAACAACATCATAATTACTGCTGCCGAAAACCCTGATAAAAGCATTGCAGTGGTCATTTTTAATCCAAACGAAAAAACGGAAAATATTCAAGTGAAGCTTGCAGAAAAATCCATTGATTTTAAAATTCAAGGCAAGGCCATTCAAACACTTTTAATTTCACCTAATTCTAAATCCAGCTAAACAAAATAACTATGTCAACGGAAACTCAAACTACAAGAAGCAAGATTCCTTTAATACAAAAAGCAGCTTTTGGAGCAGGACATTTGGTAAATAATTTATTACCTGGCGCCTTAGGTGTTTTTTCATTTTTTTTACTTACAGCATTTGGTATTGACCCTGCTTTGGCTGGTTTATTAGCTGCAATTCCGCGTTTTGTGGACGCATTATCTGATCCAATAATTGGATTTATCTCTGACAATACTAGTTCGCGTTGGGGGAGAAGAAGGCCTTATATTTTTATTGGGGCCCTGTTATGTGGAATTTTGTTTGCGGTGCAATGGCAGTTATATGCAGAGAACGGTACGGTTTACAATTTTTGGTATTTTCTTATTTTTTCAATCTTATTCATTTTAACTAATGCCATATTTGCAACACCTTTGATTGGTCTTGGTTATGAAATGACCAGCGATTATAAAGAACGCACGCGATTAATGGGCTTTTCACAAACCATTGGTCAAATTGCATGGATGGTTGTGCCATGGTTTTGGGTACTCATTGCGAATCCAAATCTTTTTGAAAATCAGGCTGAAGGTGTGAGGCAACTTTCAATAGTTGTGGGACTTATATGTGTGGTGCTTGGCCTATTACCTGCTATTTTTTGTATTGGTATAGATTCTTCACATATAGAAAACAGGGCTGAGATATCTTTTAGGACAATCGGAACGAATATGAAAAGGCTACTTATAGATATGAAAAATATGACTAAAAATAATCCTTTTATGCGCTTGTGCGGTGCAACATTTTTGGTTTTTAATGGCTTTCAAATGGTGGCTTCATTTAGTTTTTTCATCATTGTTTTTTACATGTTCAAAGGTAGTTATGCAGATGCGGGCACTTTACCTGCTTGGTTTGCAACAGTAAGTGCAATTCTCACTGCATTTGGTGTAATTCCTATTGTTACCTTTTTAGCGAATAAATTTGGAAAACGTAAGGCATTTATTATCTCAACAGTAATTTCAATAGTCGGATATATGCTTAAATGGTGGGGATTTAATCCTGCTCACCCTTGGATGGTTTTTATACCTGTTCCATTCATGGCGTTTGGCTTAGGCGGATTGTTTACCTTGATGATGTCAATGACTGCCGATGTATGTGATTTAGATGAATTAAGAAATGGAATGCCACGCCGAGAAGGTACTTTTGGTGCTGTTTATTGGTGGATGGTAAAATTAGGGCAAGCCTTGGCTTTGGCTTTAGGTGGTATCGTTTTAAAAGTGGTAGGGTTTAATCAAAACTTAGCTACTCAAGCTCCTGAAACTATGCATAACTTGCGCTTAATGGATGTTATCATTCCTTCAGTAACCGCAGCATTAGCGATTTGGTGTATGTGGAATTATGATTTGAATGAGCAAAAAGCAGAAGAAATTAAGGAAACACTTATAAAACGAAGAGGAGAATTGTAATTTTTTAACAAATTAAAACTAATTGATATGTCATTTAGACCAGAACAATTTTTAAATAATAAAGGTAGAAGTTTTAAAAACGGAGAAGGTTTTTTAGAAGAAAAATCTGAAGGTGAAATACAAGACATTTTCCTGGAAGTTTTGCATAATGGAGTGCATGGGTTTTGCTTTAGTCCTTATGAAGAAGGGCAAAAACCTGGTGACACATTAACGGAAGTGCAAATTCGCAGAAGAATTGAGAAGTTGAAGAAACATACACAATGGATTCGCTCTTTTTCAACAACCGAAGGCAACGAATTGATTCCCAAAATAGCCAAAGAGTACGGACTAAAAACGTTAGTTGGTGCATGGCTTGGCAGCGATGCTGAAAAAAACAAGACCGAAATTGATGGTTTAATTCAATTGGCAAATGATGGTTTTGTTGATATTGCGGCGGTAGGAAATGAAGTTTTATACAGAAAAGATTTAACAGAAAAGGAACTCATTGATTGTATCGAATCTGTTAAAAATGCAATTAAACATGTTCCTGTTGGTTATGTTGATGCGTACTATGAGTTTGTTCAAAGACCAAACATTACTGCTATTTGTGATATTATACTTTGCAACTGTTATCCATTTTGGGAAGGAACTCCATTTGAATATTCCCTTGCGCACATGAAGGACATGTACAATAAGGCTAAAACAGCTGGGGGAAACAAAAAAGTTATTATCACAGAAACTGGTTGGCCTAGCAGTGGACAGTCTCTTGGAGGTTCAATTCCTTCAGAAATAAATGCATTGAAGTATTTCATTAATACCCATTTATGGGCTAGCGACGATAACATCGAAACTTTTTATTTTTCATCTTTTGATGAATCTTGGAAAGTAGGAAGTGAAGGCGATGTTGGAGCGCATTGGGGAATATGGGACAGCCAAGAAAATATTAAATTTGTTAGGGAATTCATTTAAAAACTAATGCTATGTAAAAAAACAATCTCATAAATCTAAAAGAAGAAAATACATTCTTCATTAAAATACCACTTGAAAAAGTGCATTACAATTCTAATTTTAAATACGTAAAACAATTAAACATGAAAACAACTTTATTTACTTCGGTGATGCTTTTTGTATCATCAATGAGCTTTGCTCAAAATGCGCCTGTCGACTTTGAAGCGGGCGGAAACGGTGCTGCTTGGACCTGGACTCCATTTGAAAATGATGACAATCCTCCTGTTGAAATCATCGCTAATCCTGATGCTTCAGGAAACAATCAATCAGCAACAGTTGCCAAATTTACAGCAAGGTTAGCAGGGCAACCATATGCAGGTTGCGAAACAAACAGTGGCGCTGATTTAGGACCATTTGTATTGGACGCATCTAATTCTACAATCAAAATTATGGTTTGGAAATCTGTAATTAGCGATGTGGGAATTAAATTAGCTTCTCCAACAGGTTGGTCGCAAGGTGAACTTAAGGTAGCTAATACACTTACAAACCAGTGGGAAGAACTTACTTTTAACTTTTCAAGCTTTTTGAATCCTCCGGGGTCTGAAGGTCAGTTAAGTCAAATTATAGTTTTTCCTGATTTTAATGGAGCAAGAACATCAGATAACATTGTTTTTTTCGACAATATCACTTTTAATGCTTCTTCTGTAACTAACGATACACCATTAACAGCAGCGCCAACTCCAACAGAAGATGCAGCAGATGTAATTTCAATGTTTAGCAACGCTTACACAAACGTTAATGTTGATACTTGGAGAACAGTCTGGTCTAATGCTATTTTAGAAGACATTTTAATTGTAGGAAATGATACGAAAAAATATTCAAACCTTGATTTTGTTGGAATTGAAACGACTACCAACACCTTAGATATTACTAATATGACAACCCTTCACTTAGATGTTTGGTCATCAAACTTTACATTTTTTGGAGTAAAATTGGTAGATTTTGGCGCTGATGGCGCTTTTGCTGGTGGCGATGATGTTGAACACCAAGTTAACTTTAACGCACCCGTTCAAGGTGAATGGGTAAGTTTAGATATTCCTTTAAGTCAATTTAGTGGTTTAGTTACTAAAGAGCATATTGGTCAATATATTTTTGTTGGTCAACCAACAGGCGCATCAACAGTTTTTGTTGATAATATGTATTTTTACAATGGAGTTGTTGTTCCACCAGTAGGACCAGAAGTTGCAGCTCCAACACCTATTCATGCTGCGGGTGATGTTATTTCAATGTTTAGCAATACTTACACAAATGTTACCGTAGATACTTGGAGAACTAGTTGGTCACAGGCTGTATTAGAAGATATTTTAGTTGTAGGTAATGACACAAAGAAATATTCAAATTTAGATTTTGTTGGTATTGAAACAGTTGCTAGTCCAATAGATGCTACAGGGATGACACATTTCCGTATTGATGTTTGGTCAGCTGATTTTACTTCTTTTGGTGTTAAGTTGGTTGATGCTGGTGCAGATGGCGTAATTGGTGGTGGAGATGATGTAGAACACCAGGTTAACTTTCCCACGCCAGCTCAGGAAGAGTGGATAAGTTTAGATATCCCACTTACTGATTTTACAGGACTTACTGCAAGAGCTCATCTTGCTCAGTATATTTTAGTAGGACAACCAACAGGGGCAAGTACAGTTTTTGTTGATAATGTGTACTTCCGTAATAGTTCTGTTGGAATTAATTCAATTGATAATAATTCAATTGCTATTTATCCAAATCCTGTTAAAGCTGGAAATGAGATCCGTGTAAATGTGGATGCAAACAAAATTGATTTGTATGATTTAAGCGGTAAAGTAGTTTCTACATCTAACAACTCTGTAATTAATACAAACGGTTTGAGCGAAGGAATTTACTTCATCAAAGTTATTACCCGTAAAGGTGATTTGATTACAAAAAAATTAGTTATTAATTAATTAACCAATTAATTCCTATTTTTAGCGAGTCGTCTTATTTAGGCGGCTCGTTTTTTTTTACCCAAATTTAGAACTTAGTTGTATTGAACATAAAATTAATTTGTTTATGTGTATTTTTAATTATTGCAATTTATGCAAATGCGCAAAGATTTCCTTTAAAGGGAATGCCTTTAATTGAAAATTATACACCTGATCAATATTTTAATAATGGGAAAATCTGGGATATTTCTTCGGCGCCTAATGGCATTGTATATATGGCTGCCGAAAAAGGTTTGCTCGAATACGATGGTAAAAGATGGAAGTGTTTTAAAGGAAGCAACGGCTTTACCCGCTCGCTTTTTGTATTGAACGATTCTTTGGTTTATACTGGTTCTGACTTAGACTTTGGTGTTTGGAAAAGAAATAAGTATCAGGTTTTTGAATACTCATCTTTGTATCCATTTCAGAAGGACATTAAAGAGGTAAATGAAGAATTTTGGAATGTAGTTCAGGTAAAAGATAATATCTTATTTATTTCATTTAGTAATATTTATTTATACAAAAAGGGACAGCTCACAAAAATTCCAGCACCGGTTAGGTTTACAGATAGTTTTACTGCAAATGATTCAGTGTATTTTGCAGATGAAAAAGGAGGATTGTTTGTACTAAGCAATTTGACATTGAGGCAAGTGGTCAAATATTCTTCACCAAACAACATTGAAATTAAAGGATGTTACAATAACAACAACAATAGAATTTTTGTAACCAAAAACTCCGGTTTAATTAATTATAACAATGGAATTTTAAAACCAATCAACAATCAACTTTCACAAAAATTAGCAGCTGCAAAGGTATTTTGTTTCAAACAGTTAAACAGTCAGCAATTGGCCTTCGGTACTGTATTAAAGGGACTTTTTGTTACTGATTTGGATGGAAACATCATCCATCACATCAACAAAAAGAAAGGATTACCTAACAATACTATACTAAGTCTTTATTACAGCAGCAGCCGTAAACTTTGGTTAGGCTTAGATCAAGGACTTTCTAACATCGACTTACAAAACGATTATACTTTTGTATATGATTATATGGGTGATTTTGGAACTGGTTACACGGCTTGCTTAAAAGACAACGTGTTTTATTTAGGGACCAATCAAGGTTTATATCAAGCAAATTGGGAAAATTTAAGCAACAGTGAAGAATTTTATAACTTCCAATTAATACCTGGAACTGAAGGACAGGTATGGTCTCTCAAAGAAATAAATAATACACTTTTGATAGGTCACGATAAGGGATTATTTACTTTGAATGGCAATGATTTAAAAAAAATAAGCAATGAACTTGGATTTTGGAGTATAACAACTTACAATGATGAATTTTTAATAACTGGTAATTATAATGGAATTTGCATTTTTAAAAAGAGCAGTAATTCTTGGAGTTTTGTAAAGAAAATGGAATTCATACTTGGCTCTTGCAGTCAGGTTATAATTGAAAAAAATAATATTATTTGGGTTTCTATTCCTAATTTCGGGATTATTAGGGCAACTTTAGATAAAAATCTAGTTCCTAATAATCGTCTTATCATTTTAGAATCCGAATTTGAAGGAGAAAATGCTTTTTTAAATCAAAATTTGGGTGGAATTTCTTTTTTCACAAATAAGTATGAATATCGCTTTGACGAGGTAAAAAAGCGATTTATTAAAATTAGAAAGTTCGAAACTCCTTCTAATTTGAACGGAATCATTAATAATTTTAATCAATCAGTTACAATTCATCCTGATTATAAATTTCTTAAAATTTATAATGGTTTCGCACTTCAGTTTTTTGGCAGAAACAAAAAAGAATCAACCGATAATAATGAAGTAATCTTTAGAAAGCTTATTGGATTTAATAATGATTCAAGCACTCAATTTTTTGCCAATTCAACATTGCCTTATCAGCAGAATAATGTAAAAATGGATTGGATTGTGCCCAACCAAAGCGATGTTTATTATCAATTTAAAACTGACGGAAACCAAAGTTGGACGACACCCTCTGGCAACAATACATTTGAAATTTTAAATTTACCTCCGGGTAAACATTCTGTTTTTGCCAAGGCAATTGTTAATGGCAAACCAACTTCGATAAAAGAAATTTCATTTATTATTGAAGCTCCCTGGTATAGAACAAAGTTTGTATTGATTTTATATTTGATAGGGCTTGCAGTAATTATTTATTTTTTAAACATTAGGAAAAAAGTACTCTTAAAACGGCAAGAAAATATTTTCTTATTGAAGAAAGAAAAAGCACTTAAAGCACAAGAAGAACAGCACAATAGAGAAGTTTTGGTATTGGAGCAGGAAATGTTAAAAAATGAATACGAATTACTGAAACAGCAGTTAAAAAGTAAAACCATTGAATTAGCTAACAAAGCAAAAGACAATGAAGATAAAAAACATTTATTACTAACCATTAAAGAAAAATTCGAAAGTTTTCCAATTGATTCTTCTCAAACAAAAATTAGGTTAGGTGAAATAAAAAGATTGTTAGATGCTCATTTAAATGTAGAAGATCACACCTTTGAAATTCAAATTGATGAGTTGCATCAAGAGTTTTTCAAAAAGCTAAAAGATAAATTTCCAAGCCTTTCAACCCACGACTTGCGATTGTGTGCTTACTTAAAAATAGGCATGAATTCTAAAGAAATTGCTGAGTTATTAAATATTCAGCCGTCAAGTGCATTTGTAAGCCGTTCGCGATTGCGCAAAAAGTTAAACCTTCCTGTTGATGAGGATATCAATACATTTCTGAATAAAATTTAAAATGTATTAGTTTTCTTAAAACTATTTTTTCAACCCTTCGATCATTTTATTTAAAATTGCTCTAGTTTCGGGTGCCCACCATTGTTTAATTGTTGGTTCGTAAGCTGTTCTAAAGTCAACCGATGTAAGACGCTGAATGATGGTAGTTCTAATGTTTAGCTTACTTTGAGCCCAAACAGCGGTACTGAATTTTAGATATTTATTTAGTTGCTCAATTGCTTTAGCCTCTACATCTTCAAGAGGGCAAATTTCATTAACAAGACCATCGGTTTTGGCTTCTTGCGCAATCATAAGTTTGCCTTCTAATAAATATTGATATGCTTTTCCATTTCCTATCCAAAAGGCATAAAGGTGAAAGATTGTTTCAGGAACCACTATTCCCACAGGAATTTCGTTGAGACCAATTTTGTATTTTCCTTCGGCCATCACGCGATAGTCGCAGCCCAAAGCTAACACACAGCCACCTGCAGGAGAATGCCCTGTTACAGCAGCTACAAGTGGTTTTGGAAATGAAACAATGGTGCGAACCAAACGATCGAAAGATTTCCAGAATTCTAAAATTTGGGCCGCATCGTAACTATACAATTCTATTACATCTAGTCCAGCAGAAAAAAACTCTCCATGACCTGTTAATATTGCACCTCTTATGTCCTCATTTGCTTTTAAATTCAATAAAGTTTCTTTCAACTCTATCACCATTTCGGCGTTCATTGCATTTGCTTTTCCACGCATTAAACGCACAATTGCCATTTCACCTTTGACTTCTACTTGAATTGTATTCATTGACTTATATTTAAAATAAAGAGAACAAATTAAAAGGTTATCAAGTTTTAGTTTGAATTAATTTATCGTCATTTTACTGTTAATAACTCTAAGCAAAATACAGTTGTAGTTTTTTGGGAATTTGTATTTTTGATTAAAATATCATGCAATGTTAACCAAAGAACAACAACAAAATCTAAATCGTTTGAACGAAATTTATAAAAAATTTGAAGCTTCTTCTTCTGAAAGCGATTTAGCAGGTGATGTTCAGTTGCAACAGTTTATGATGGAAGATTTTCCATTTTTAGTTCCAGACCGTGCACACATGGATAAATTAGCTGACATGCGCAAAAGTTTATTGCAAAACAAGAAAAATTCTAATCCGCCAATTCAGCGTTTAACGGATTCAGAAAATATACAATTATCGTTCGAGTAATTTCTTTTTAAAAGTTTCTTAAAGTTTTTTGGGCGCTCCCCGCGTTTGCATTTGTTTTCAAAATAAGTATTCTGCTGCGGGGCAGGTCTTCGGCTATAGTTGCAGCTGCAATTTTAAAATTTATTGCAGCTTCAAGCTATTTGCCTCAGCCCTTAGCGCAGGTTTTTCGGCCGCTATGTTAAATCTGTAAGATATGCATTGGTTTTACTTTATCCACAGGTTTTCACCAGTGGTTATTCGTTTCCACAGGCTTCACCTTTGATTACTCGTATTTAACTCCTTCGGAGTTGGGGTTTTGTCTTTCCACAGGTTTCGCCTGAGGTTATTCATATTTAACTCCTTCGTAGTTGGGGATTTGTCTTTCCACAGGTTTCTCCTGTAGTTATTCATATTTAACTCCTTCGGAGTTGGGGTTTTGGCTTTCCACAGGCTTCGCCTGAGGTTATTCATATTTAACTCCTTCGGAGTTGGGGTTTTGTCTTTCCACAGGCTTCGCCTGAGGTTATTCGTATTTAACTCCTTCGTAGTTGGGGTTTTGTCTTTCCACAGGTTTCTCCTGTAGTTATTCATATTTAACTCCTTCGGAGTTGGGGTTTTGGCTTTCCACAGGTTTCTCCTGTAGTTATTCATATTTAACTCCTTCGGAGTTGGGGTTTTGTCTTTCCACAGGTTTCGCCTGAGGTTATTCATATTTAACTCCTTCGGAGTTGGGGTTTTGTCTTTCCACAGGTTTCGCCTGAGGTTATTCATATTTAACTCCTTCGTAGTTGGGGTTTTGTCTTTCCACAGGTTTCTCCTGTAGTTATTCATATTTAACTCCTTCGGAGTTGGGGTTTTGGCTTTCCACAGGTTTCGCCTGAGGTTATTCATATTTAACTCCTTCGTAGTTGGGGTTTTGGATTCTCATTTTCCAAAGGTTCCACATATTGTAATTCGAATTTAAGCCTTTCGGGCTTGATGAAAGTAATTGTTATTGAGATTACTTGTAATCCCGAAGGGATTGAATGTGAATAACTCCGAATGAATTTCGGGGGAATCTAGACAAAGCAAATCCTCTCAACCACGGAGTGGTTGAATTACCATTACAAATATTTTTCGTTAAACTCAACTCCATTTTCGATTAACAGCCTTTTATATTCCTCCCTTAAATTTTCTTTTTTATGATGCTCTTCTTGATTTTTAACATATTCAATTAATCGATTTTTTTCTTTTATATTGTATGTAAAAGCGCCATAACCTTCCTGCCAGCCTTTAAAGTTTTCAAAAAGGTTGTTTTCTTTAATGTATAATGAACTTGCTACTTTTATGTCTTTTACAAGTGAAGACAACGCAACACTTGGATGCAAGTGTATTATAAGATGTATGTGATCTTCAACTCCGTTTATCCGATACAAATGACAATTTTTGTTTTTAACTACACCCCAGATGTATTCGAACAGTTTTTCTCTTTTGTTTTTTGATAACACCGCTTCTCTGTTTTTTGGGCAAAACACTAATTGATAAAGTATTTGAGTATATGTGCTCATAGTTTATTTATTTTCAACTCCTTCGCAGTTGGTCTTTATGTATTTTATCTTTTCACTAGTATCATCTGTGATGAATCAAATTTAAGCACTTCGGATTTATAATTCAACTAAATTTTTAAAACAATAATCTTGAAGGGATTGAATGTAAATAACTCCGAATGAAATTCGGGGGAGTCTAGGCTAAACGAGTCCTCTCAACCACGGAGTGGTTGAATTTGGAGTGCTTGATGAAATTCTTAGAGGTAAATAACTTATTTTATTCAACTCCTTCGGAGTTGGGTTTTTTGGATTCTCATCTTCCACGGGTTTCACCTGTGGTTACTCGTGTTCAACTCCTTCGGAGTTGGGTTTTTTGGATTTTCATCTTCCACGGGTTTCACCTGTGGTTACTCGTGTTCAACTCCTTCGGAGTTGGGTTTTTTGGATTCTCATCTTCCACAGTTTTCACCTTTGGTTACTTGTGTTCAACTCCTTCGGAGTTGGGTTTTTTGGATTCTTATCTTCCACAGGTTTCACCTTTGGTTACTCGTGTTCAACTCCTTCGGAGTTGAATTTTTGGATTTTGTCTTTCCAAAGTTTTTACCTGTGGTTATTTGTTTTCAACTCCTTCAGGCTTGTAAGAAAACCATGAATGCCGCGCCCCTGATAGTAGCGGTAGCCCGGAACGGAACGAAGTGGAGTGAGGACTACAAGCGAATAGCAGGAAAAGGCGCCAAAAAAACTATTTACTACACAACCAAACTTTAAATTCTTCGGTTGTCTTGCCATTGAGCATGAAATTTTTGGTGAGTCCACCTTTGCGGGCTACGTTTATGCCGTAATGCATGTCGAGAAAGCCTGATTTTTTGTGCGCATCGGGATTGATGGAAATCAGTACATTCTTTTGCATGCAATAAGGAATGAAGCGCCAGTCGATGTCTAATCTGTATGGATGGGCATTCAACTCTATTACTACATTGTTGGCTGCGCAAGCATCTATCACTTTATGATGGTCGATTGGGTAACCTTTGCGGGAAAGTAAAAGCCTGCTTGTTGGGTGGCCTAAGATGCGTGTATACGGATTTTCAATGGCTTTGATGAGGCGTTGGGTGGCGCATGCCTCGTCCATTTTTAACACTGAATGCACGGAAGCAACAATAAAATCGAAGGTTTTGAGGATTTCTTCGGGATAATCGAGGGAGCCATCTACCAAAATATCTGATTCTATGCCTTTGAAAATGGTGAAATTTGGAATTTTTACGTTGAGTTGGGCAATTTCCTGCTGCTGTTGCAATACGCGCTCAATGCTTAATCCGCCTGCATAACCGGCAGATTTACTATGGTCGCAAATGCCCAAATAATCGAGTTTCAATTCCTTGCAAACCAAGGCCATTTCTTCTAAAGTATTGGCACCATCGCTCCAGGTGCTGTGGTTGTGCAAACTGCCTTTGATATCGGCCCAAGTAACCAATTGCTGTGTATCTATTTTACTTGCTTGGTCAATGTCTAAATCGCGTAGCTCGGGAAGAATAAATGGAAAACCGCGTTCTTCGTAAAAAGTAGCTTCGCTATTTATTGGTTCTTCCAAATCAAAATCGAGCTGCAGCAAGTGTTCGGCTGGACCTGTTGTAAACAAAAGGTCTTTCTCGAAATCGTATGAGGGAATAAAATGGATGTTGTATTTCACTAAGAACTTTGCAGCAAAGAAAGTTTCATTATCTGTAACTTCTGAAAATTGCGACAATGTTGGCAGCAATGCAAAAAACTGGTCTTCATCGTTTTGAACCAATATCTCAATATCATCAACCGTTTCCATTTTACGGCGAATGGAACCAGTAGCTTCTATTTGCAGTTCGAAACCAGCTTTTTTAATCACTTGAATGGCTTCATGCGCCACCATTTCAGCTTCTGCAAAATGCAGTTTGCCTTGGTTTGCCAAACGGTATTCTAAGGCTTGAAGTATGGAAGTTTGGGTTTTAGCACCAAAGCCTTTGAGTTCTACCAATCGGTTTTCGTTGCAAGCGTAAAGCAGTTCTCCGGGCGTTTCAATTTCCAGTTCCCGCCATAGCTGCGCCACTTTTTTGGGACCAATGCCTTTTACATTGAGCAATTCAATAATTCCATGCGGAGTAATAGAAACGAAATGTGTTAATTCTTCGGTAGTTCCCGTTTGTTCGAGTTCCAGAATTTTAAGGGCGATACCTTTTCCAATTCCATGAATTTGCAGGAGTTCTTCCAGCGATTTACCTTCTAAAACAACATCAGAACGGTCAATCTGAAATGCAGCATTTGTGAGTGACTTTAGCTTAAACGGATTTTCGTCATGTAATTCACCCAAAGCCGCCGTTAATTTCAGCG
>Ga0247832_1003558_pt1 | contig 21111 bp, 15 predicted proteins | sample LaCruzMarch2015__10_FD_192407 | JGI IMG/M metagenome (GOLD analysis project Ga0247832, IMG submission 192407) | Freshwater microbial communities from meromictic Lake La Cruz, Castile-La Mancha, Spain - LaCruzMarch2015_4m | ecosystem: Environmental > Aquatic > Freshwater > Lake | place: Spain... | reverse complement strand
ACATCGCCAATCCGACCATCCCTCAAGGCGACAGCTTCTTCTCCATCGTGGTGGATTTGGGCGGCAAAGCCACGGTCAGCGGCACGGCGGCGGATGGCTCGGTGATCGCCACGAGTGCCCAAATCGGGCCCAACGGTGAGGTCTTGGTCTACCAGGCGCTCTACGCCACAACGGCGATGGGCTCGTTCATCGGTCGCCTGGACATCGATTCTTCGGCCTCTTCACAACCGGTGACGGGCATTGCAGCAAGCTGGAACAAGCCCGCGCAGTTGGCGACGGCAGCCAATCTTTATCGCAGTGGGTTCGCCCAAGTCATCAACCTCGAAATCGAAGGTGGACTCTACACGCCGCCGCCTGCGACGACGATCATCATGGCTGCCGATCCAGGTCAGATCTACAACGCGGGAATGACCTTCTTCGGCGCTACCGGTCTCACCGCCAGCCCGACGGCGACGAATAATCCGAACCTACCTGAATTCCGTTTGAACACCTTGGCCACCTTTGTGAAGCCAGTCCCAAATCCAGATGCCCACGCATTGGTCTTCACCCCATCCACCGGTCTTTTCAGTGGCAGCTTCAAGCTCACTGACACGGCTTCAGCCGCGCGCACCGTGGCTTACAGTGGCCTAGTCATCCCTGACACCGGCACTCCTTCGCTCATCGACGGAGTGGGCGTTGGCCACTTCATTCTGAAGCCATTCACCACCACTGCGACCGCCGCGCAGAAGTCGGGTCGTGTGACCATCGATCCAGTGCTTGAGCCCTGATTAAGGCGAGCTTCGCGACTCCACCGCCGGTTCATGCTGGCGGTGGAGTTTTCTTTTTGGGATAAGAGGCCCAGCGTGCGTATAGCTATGTGAACATCACCGCCATGACTTCCCACTTCTTCATCATCGGATTCTGCCTGCTCTGGGTGTTCATGTGTGGCCGCATGTGGTGGGTGATTGGGCGTGAGCATGTCTGGCAGCGCCGGATGATCGCCATTGGTGCGGGCTTGGGTGCAGCCATGTTCTATCTGCTGGGCACCACGGTCTGGAATTCGGTCAAGCAGCCAGAGCCTCCTCCCGCGCAGTCTGGGGATGAGATTCGGATCAGCCAGCCTGCGGTGCCAAGTCAGTAAGCGCCGTGTTTCAGGTCGTTGAAAGCTTGGCCCAAATGTTCAGCCACATCCGTAGCGGACAACGCCTCCTCTGAGCGGTAGCTCAGCGCTGCTTCAGCAGCACGACCCAACAGCCAACTGCCGGCACTGGCGGCATCGTGCAAGCTCAGGCCCTGCGCGATGAGCGCTGCACACAGACCGCTGAGCACATCACCCATGCCGCCGCAGGCCATGCCGGGCGTGCCCGTGGCGTTGTAGCGTGTGCGATGCTGCGCGGTTGCAATGACGGTGCGTGCGCCTTTGAGGAGCAGCGTCACCTGGCTAGTCCAGGCGCTGTTTGCAAAAGCTTCGGCCTGCATGAGGCGGCTGGCTGGCTGCTGGCTCGCATCCTTGCCCTGCAAGCGATTCATCTCGCCTGGGTGCGGGGTTAGCAAGCGCAGGCCTTGGGCGGCCATCAGATCCTGCAAATGATGCCGCGCCAGTATGGTGAGGGCATCGGCGTCGACGACCATGGGTTGCCGCGTGTTGCGGACGAGCTCCATTACCTCAGTCTCATGCTCGAACCCAATGCCTGGGCCAATCGCCAGCACCTCGTAGCCAGTCATGGCTTCGCGATAGTCCTCGCATCGTTTCACCATGATTTCCGGCGGTAGCTTCATCGCCAGCAGGTCATAGGCCTCGGGCTTCACGAGCAACGTGATCAGACCCGCACCGCCGCGCAAGGCACCGAGCGAGGCCAGCACCGCTGTCCCCAGAAACCCCGGCGAACCGGCGATGAGAGCCACGCGGCCTGCTTGGCCCTTGTGCATCTCGAAATTCCGCTTCGGCAAAAGTGGGCGCAGCAGAGACGAGGTAATGATCTCTGGCCCTGGTGCGTCCGCCTTTAGCTCACGCAGAGGCACCAGCGCTAGCCTGCCGACATGCGCGGTGGCCTCATCGGCAAGCAATCCCTGCTTCACCTGGGCAATCGTCACCGTGATGTCTGCGATCACAGCATCAGCACAAGACTGGCCTGAATCGCCATCCACACCGCTAGGGATGTCCATGGCGATGGTCGTCGCGTGACAAGTGCGGCGCAGCTCATTCATCTCGGCTGCCATGGCTCGCATTGAATCGCGCAGTGGCCCTTTGGCTCCAATGCCAAGCAACCCATCCAGCAGCACTAGCGGCCCGCGGTGCGGGGCCAAAGTAGCTTCGACTTCAGTCAAAGCTACATTCTCCAATGCCCGCCAGTGCATCAGTGGCAACGGCTTCATCTGGGTAGGCTCGCTACCTAGCCTTGCCGCGATGCGCCAGCCGTCCGTGCGCAGTTCACGCGCAGCGACCAAGGCATCGCCTGCGTTGTTGCCCTTGCCGAGGTAGAGCACGAGCAAGCCGGGCTTGGGGCAAAACTGCCGGACGACGTCGGCAATGCCACGACCCGCTTCGTCCATCAGAGCTTCGGCAGACACGCCACGGTCGAACGCAGCCTCTTCAAGTTGCTGCATTTGTTGGCAGGTGACGGTCATGGCAACGGGTGCGAAGTGCGCCTACTTGTTCGGTGTTCACCCTCCAGCGTGCTTCGACCGGGACACGCGGACGCGTGAACACCGAGCAGGAAACGAAGGACGGTAGATTACTTTGCCTTGTCGTAAGCGATGATACCCTTGGCGATGCCTTCCGCTAGCTTGGCGCGGAACTCGCCAGTCATCATGCGGGCGCGTTCGGTGCTGTTGCTGACGAAGCCGCACTCGATGAGAACCGCTGGATTTTTGGTGGTCTCGCGGATGACGTGGAAACTTGCATGCTTAACGCCGCGATTCGGCAGGCGCGTCTCTTGGATGAGGTAGGCTTGGATGTAGGCTGCCAGAGAGTAACTGCCACTGAAGTAGTAGAACGACTCCAGGCCCGCCCCGCTGCCGGTGTTGCTGTGGTTGTAGTGAATGCTGACGAAGATCGCGTTTCGGTAGCGGTTACCGATAGCGGCGCGGCCGGGCAGCGTGACGAAGTTGTCCGAGCTGCGCGTCATCACCACGCGCAAGCCTTCTTTCTTCAGCAGCTCTTCCACGCGGCGTGCCGTGTCCAGCGCTAGATGCTTCTCGAAAACATAGCCAATAGCGGCACCACGGTCGTGTCCGCCGTGACCAGGATCCAGCACCACGGTGTCGAAGGCCTTCAGCGGCAGTGCCCATAGCAGACCCCAAAAAAGCAGCGACCGCGTGGCGAAAATGGCACCTGAAGCAGTCGATGAGCGGAGCATATCGGAGAGGAATTTAGTTTAGTTGGCCGACACTGACAGATAGCCTGCTGCCGCTACCGGGGTCAAGTTTGAAGACGCAGGACTTCATTCGGAAGTTGAGAGTTGAGAGTGGATGGTTGAGAGGGGGAATAAGCCCCTCTGCTATTGCTCCAGGATAAAGGTTTCGGCACTTCACTCTTCACCCTTACCCCTTCACTCCGCCCCCTTTGATGAGCGACTTGCTCGATCACCTTCACGCCCTTCAGCCCGCCTCCTTGTGGACGCTCGCCCCCAAGCCGCAGCTCATGCAGGCGGCAGGGATGATCGCGGTCGGAGACATTGCGGACTTGCACTGGACGGGTACGGGGCAGCTGGAGATCGAGTTCCCTCAGCGGATGGACACACTCATCCATCGTTTGCGGCTGGAGCAGCGGCACCTCGTGGGGAGCTGCGATCAGCATCGCCCTCAGCCCTGCGTTCATCATCTCGCCAGCTTGATGCTCTGCGCGCATTTGCTGAAGGACTTCGGGGCCTTCGGTCGCCTGCCGAATCGGGTGCTGGCGGCTCGGCTCAAGGCTAAGCTCCTTCGCCAGGACGAGCGTGCGGTGGTGGCTGAGCGGCCGAAGCGCGAGGCGCAGCGACATGTGCTGATTCGCCCCACGCACGGCCAGCTGTTTGCCTTCCGCGATTCGTTCTCCGAGCACGCGCAGGATGCCTTCGCCACCCAGCCGCAGGAGGTGAAGGGCTTCACCAGCGCGTGGGGCATCTTGGGATCGGTGGAGGATGCGTTTTGGAAATGGTTCAGCGACCCTCTGCGGCGCTTTCCCGTCTTCATCGAGCTGGATAACCAAGTGCTGAGCGTGGACCAGGGCCATGTCAGTGGCTGGCAGGGGGACGTCGTGCTCAGCCTGGACACTGAGGGCCTGCGCATGAAGCGCCGCCTCTCGCGCCATGGCGAGCTGGTGCAGCAGCCGTTTGTCCCTGTGGGGCAGAGTTTGCTTTACTTGGTCGAGTCGAAGCATTTGATCCGCCTCTCGCAGTCCTGGCAGGCATGGCATCGGATCACGTCGGAGCTACGTCAGCACAGCTTTCCTGCGCTCCACTCGGCCGGTCTCGGCAAGAAGGATGCCTGGCGTGATCATGTCGCGGAGTTGCCCATAGAATTGCGCGAGTGGAACCATGCAGGCATCGACTGGTGGCAGGGCTCAGAGCTAGCGATGGCCTCGTCTCCCGCGCTGCATTGGCAGGGGCAAACCATCGCGCAACCGCCGCAGGTCAAGGCGCGCGGCAGCATCCAGTTGTTCACCGATGGCCAGCAGATGCTGCGCGTCTTGTGCCGTGTCCATGCCCACGGTGCGGACTTGCCGGTCATGGATAGCATGCTGCGGGTGGAGCAGGTGTTGGCGATCAGTTCGCGTGATTCGCTGCTGTTCAGTTCCAAGGCACGGCGAGACGCCATCCTGAATGTGGTCTTCCGAGCGGCTCTCACACCGCCGGGCAAGGAGCGCAGGCTCATCCTGCGCGAGATCGAGGACAGCCCCGGCTTCCGTGTGGCCAGTCAGGCGAAGGCATGTGCGAAGGTGTTGAAGGAGTTCTTTGAGCAACTGGAGCAGTCGCAGCCCGCGCAGCTCTGTGCCTCCACCGAGCATGGTTGGCACTGCGTGACCGAGTCACAAACGGTGGCCCTGGTCACCGCTGCGCTGGCGCGTCATGTGCTGGGCGGGATGACGCACGAGGACATGGAAAACCCGCCGCGTCGCGAACCGGGGGATACCGCGTTGCTGGTGCCGCTGATGGATGCCTTGCCTCGGCTCTCCGCCCTGGTCGCGGCATGTCAGGCACATGACATCGAGCTGACCTATGAAGCTCAGCCCATCGCCGTCACCACGCTGAAGGTCCGCATCAGCGCGCAGCAGGCCACGGGCATGAACTTCTTCGAGCTGAAGCCGCAGGTCATCTGCTCCGGCGGCCTCATCCCGCAGGCGCAGTGGGAGGAGTTGCTGACCAAGGGGCATCTGATTGACGGCTCGGGGCAAATGCAGGTCATCGACATGGCCTCACTCGACGGCCTCACCCGTATGGCCGAGGCCCTGGGCCGCCATCGGGGGGAGCTGCCGGACAAGGCCGCGCGCAAGGAGCTAGCCGAGCTGGTCCGCATTCCCCGCGTGCGCATCCTGGATTGGCTGATGCTGTCCAAGCACGGCATCGAGTGCGAGCTGCCGGAGTCGGAGCGTGGCGTGCTCGACTCATTGATGTCCTTCGAGAGTCTCGACCGCGAGCCTCTGCCGCAGCTCAAGATCACGCCCCGCGACTACCAGCACGCGGGCTACTCCTGGATGGCCTTCCTTTATCGGCACGGCTTCGGCGCGTGCTTGGCGGATGACATGGGCCTGGGCAAGACCTTGCAGACCATCATCCTGCTCGCCGCCATCAAGGAGGGCCTGGTCAAACCGCTGGCCGACGATGGCGTGCGGCGTCCGCATCTGCTCGTGGTGCCGCCCAGCTTGCTGTTCAACTGGCAGCATGAGGTGAAGAACTTCTGCCCCGGCCTGTATGTCCACGAATACACCGGCAAGGGCCGCAGCCTCATCGGTATTCGCGAGGGCGTGGTGCTCACCACTTATGACATCGCCCGGCGCGACATCGAGACGCTGCGCAATGCCGAGTTCGACTGCATCATCTTCGACGAAGCGCAGAACGTGAAGAACCTGACGGGCGAGCGCTCCAAGGCCATGCGGCAGCTCCAGGGCCGGTTCAAGCTAGTGCTCACCGGCACACCGCTGGAGAACCACGCAGGCGAATACTACAGCATCATCGACCTCGCCCTGCCCGGCCTCTTTGGCGACTACAAGGCGTTCATGGACGCGCTGAAGTCGCCCAACGGCCACTTCCATCCCCTGGACCGCGCGCGCCCCTTCGTCCTGCGCCGCACCAAGGACAAGATCCTGAAGGAACTGCCGCCCAAGGTGGAGAGCGACCTGCACCTGGACTTGAGCGAGGAGCAGAAGCGCTTCTACACCCGCGCCGTCGCCGACGTGCGGCAGGAGGTGTTCGAGGCCTTCGAGGGGAAGAGCGCCCAGCAGGCCGGCATCGTCGCCCTCGCCGCACTCACCCGCCTGCGGCAAATCTGCATCTCCCCCGCGCTCATCGACCCCACTCACACGGAGATGTCGCCCAAGATGCAGCACTTGGTCGAGAAGCTAGAGGAACTGGCGGCGGAGGGCCACAGCGCCCTGGTCTTCAGCCAGTTCACCAAGTCGCTCGACCTGCTGGAGAAGCACCTGACCGAGGCCAAGATCCAGCGCCTGCGTCTGGACGGCAGCACCCCGCAGGAGAAGCGCAAGCTGCTGGTGGAGGCTTTCCAGAACGGCAAAGGCCCCGGCATCTTCCTCATCAGCCTGAAGGCCGGTGGTGCCGGGCTCAACCTCACCCGCGCCAGCTACGTCTTCCACATCGACCCCTGGTGGAACCCCGCCGTGGAAAGCCAGGCCAGCGACCGCGCGCACCGCATGGGGCAGAAGCAGACCGTCTTCATCCAGCGCCTGCTCATGCGCCACACCGTGGAGGAAAAGATCATGCTGCTGAAGGCGCAGAAGAAGGAACTCTTCGATCGCGTGCTCAGTGGCAACGAGGGCGACCGGGGCACCAGCGGTGCCATCATCACGCGGAATGACTTCAAGTTCCTGCTGGAGTAGCCAGGGGCAGGCCGCTGCGCCAGCTACACGCGGGTGGCTTCCAGCACCAGCACGCCCACCAGCACCCCGCGCGCTGACCACGCCAGGGTGCGGATCCAGTTGGTCGTGATCAGCCGCCGGATGGCCGTGGGCGAGTGCACCCCCTCGCAGATGCCATGCAGAGGGATCTGGATGACGAGGGTGGACAGCCAGTTCACCGCCAGCAGTGCCAGGCTGGTGTAGAACACCGCCCCCGAAAGCCCCTGCAACCACAGCCCCAGCGCAGTGAAGACCTCCCCCAGCATCAGCGGTCCCACCACGTAGCTAATGCGTTGGCAGTGCTGCAGGTGCCAGGGGATCCAGCGCTCAGCAGGCACCTCTCGCATGGCGGGGTAGACCAGCAGCTGCACCAGCCAAATCACACCGACCATGCCCCAGGTGGCAGCGGCATGGAGCGTCAGGAGGAGGGAAAGAGACATGACAAAGCCAACGAGTGGCCACGGCGCAGGGATTCCTGCCGCCCTTCCAGTTTGACACCCTGCCCCGCGTCGCCAGCATGGCCCGCACATGAGCAAGGCATTCAAAGTCGGTGTGGCGGGCGTGGGCGCGATCGGGCGCAATCATGCGCGGGTGATGGCAGAGATCGCGAAGGCGAGCGAGGGCCGCATCGAGTTCAGCGCCATCTATGACGTGGACCAGGCGCGGGCCGAAGAACTGGCGGCGCAGTTCGGTACAGTGGCGGTCAGTGATTTGGCCAGCTTCAACGCGCAGGTGGACGCGGCGACGGTGGCGGTGCCGACGACTTTCCACAAGGCGGTCGGTGGTTTCCTGCTGGAGCACGGCAAGCATGTGCTGGTGGAGAAGCCGATCTCCGACTCGCTCGACGAGGCGCAGTGGCTGGTGAACAAGGCGCAGGAGAAGGGGCTCATCCTTCAGGTGGGCCACATCGAGCGCTTCAATCCGGTGATGAAGCAGCTGGAGGACCGCATGAACAACCCGCGCTTCATTGAAGCGCACCGCCTGTCGCCTTTCCCGAACCGCAGCATGGACATCGGCGTCGTCTTGGACGTGATGATTCACGACATCGAGATCGTGCTGCACCTGGTGAAGTCGCAGCTGATCGACGTGGACTCCGTGGGTATCCCGGTGCTGACCAAACGCGAGGACATCGCCAATGCGCGGCTGAAGTTCGAGAACGGCTGCATCGCCAACATCACCGCCAGCCGTGTGAGCCCCGAGAAGCTGCGGAAGATCCGCGTCTTCCAAAGTGAGAGCTACCTGTCCCTGGACTACCAGGAGCAGAGCGGCTGGATCTACCGCAAGGACGGCATGGCCATCGTGCGTGAGGAGGTGCAGGTGGAGAAGGACGAGCCGCTGAAATGCGAGCTAGCCGCCTTCGTCGAATGCGCCCGGCAGGGCAAACGACCGGTCGTGACCGGTCAAGAAGGCACCGAGGCGCTTCGGATTGCTTTGCAGATCACGGAGCAGATTGAGCGGGGGAACAGCAAGCCATGAGTGTTTAGAGACCAATCACTCATTAACAAATACTTCCTTCCCCTCATGAAACGCATCGTCATCATCTCCGGCGAAATTAGCGGCGACACGCACGCGGCGGAGTTGATGCGTGAAGTCATCGCACAGGCTCCAGGCACGAAGTTCCTCGGCCTCGGCGGCCCGGCGATGAAGGCCGTGGCGGACGGTATCGAGGACTGGGTGGCTGATGCGGCGGTGGTCGGCATTAGCGAGGTGATCCAGCGCTACGGCTACTTCAAACAACGCTTCGATGCGTGCCTGGAGGTCATCGCCGCCGAGAAGCCGGATGCGGTGATCCTGGTCGATTACCCTGGCTTCAACCTGCGGCTGGCGAAGGCGATCCGGCAGCAAAAGATCGAGACGAAGATCCTCTATTACATCAGCCCGCAGGTCTGGGCGTGGAAGAAGGGCCGCATCAAGGAGATGGCGCGCACGCTGGATCTCATGATCTGCATCTTCCCCTTCGAGAAGCCGCTGTATGAGAAGAGCGGCCTGCGCACGGAGTTCAGCGGGCACCCCATGGTGGACCGCATGAAGACGCTGCGCCGTCCCTGGCCGCGCGAGGCGGGCTTGGTCGGCTGGTTCCCTGGAAGCCGGAGGCATGAGGTGCGTCGCCTTTTCCCCGTGATGATGGCCGCGTCGAAGGTGATCAAAGCGCGGGTGCCGGAGGTGCGCTTCGCCGTGAGCGCGGCCACTGAGACGCTGGCCGCTGAGATGCGCGCGATGGCGAACGCCGCTGGGATGCCTGAAGCGAAAGCCTGGATCGAAACCGGCACCGTCTATGACCTGATGCAGCGCGCGGAGGTTGGGGCCGTGGCCTCGGGCACCGCCACGCTGGAGGCGGCGTGCTTCGGCCTGCCGTATGCGCTCATCTACAGGGTGGCGTGGCCCACTTGGATCGCGGCGAAGGTGCTGGTGCGCATCCAGTTCATCGGTATCATCAACGTGCTCGCGCAGCGGTTGGTGGTGCAGGAGCTGATCCAGCATCGCTGCAATCCCCAACGCATAGGTGACACGCTGGCCGACTTGCTAAAGTCGAAGGACAAGCGCGAGGCTTTGCAGCAGGACCTAGCCAGTGTCGTCGCAACATTAGGTGAAGGCGGAGCCTATGAACGTGCGGCGAAGATCGTGCTGGGAGCGTTGAGTTAAGACATGAGTGAGAAGCCTGCCAACTATCGCCGCGTCATCTTCTGGGCACTCTTCGTGCTGCCCTTCGGCACCATCGCGCTGGGCGCACTGTCGTTTGTCTTCTACTTCAACAAGCAGGAGCAGGCCCTGCAACGCAGCATCCGCTATGCGGCTGGACTGCGTCGTGATTTGAATGAGGCCGACCTGAAGCACCAGGAGCAAGTCATGCTAGAGGCCCTTGCCAAGGCGGAACCAGATCGTAGCAAGGCGCTGGCCGCTTTCCTGGAAAGCACGCTCGGGCCGGAGAACATGGGCTACACGGTGCGCGAGGTGACGGATCGCTCGGGGCTGGACAAGCCTGCGCTGGCGCTGGAAGTGGAAGCCACCGGTGGCAAGAAAGCGCAGGACGTGGTGCTTGTGCTCGGCGGTTGGCTGCCCGGTCTGGCCACGCTTGATAACAGCACGATTGCGAAACCCATGGCCGCCTTCCTCGGTCTAGCGCATTCCTTTGCCGGGGAGTCCAAGGTGCGCAGCCTCCGCTTTGTAGCGGTGCAGGACTTGAAGGCCTTGAAGGCTTACTACCTGGAAGGCGTCGGCTTTCGGGATCGCATTCAGCAGTTGGTGTTGCTAGGCGGCGCAGAAGCGATGTCTGATGCGGACGTGCTGGCCGCGTTGCACCTGGAGAATCGCGGCACCGTGCTGCTGCGTCCGAAGGCCGGGTCGCTCGCCGAAGCGGAGGCGCTTCGGAAGCAGGTCAGTGATCTGGCGGAGCGGCTTTAGGTGGCTCTGTAGTAGCTTCGAGTTTCACTCGAAGCTACGGCTTATCCCAGCCCCGCACCTTCACATGCACGCGGGCGGTTTCGCCCATGTAGTGGTCCATGGCGTAGTCGTGGGCGGCCTTGAACATGTGTTCCTTGGCCTTGGTGGTATCGTTCGTGGCTTCGTAGTAGAGGCCGAGATACAGGTGCGCGTAGCAGAGCTGGTTGCGCCGGTCGGCTTCATCGCCTGACTCGGCGGCTTTGAGCACGGCCTCGACAGTGCCTTTGCCAGCGAAGAGTTGATGCACTTCCTTCATGGGCACACGGCTGTCGCCGGTGATGGGGATGAAGTGCTGGCGGGCGTTCTCGATGTTCGACTGACGCGCGACGCAAAGGAAGTGCCAGGCGGCGTTCTCCACGTCGCTGGTGTTGTAGTTCTGATGCGTCTCGAACTGCTCGCGGCCTTCCTTGAACTTATCGGCGTAATAGAGCGACAGGCCGCGCTGCCAGAGCTGCGGTTTGAGATCGGGCTGAAGCTCCAGCAGCTTGTCGAAGGCGGCGACCGACTCGGTGATCTTGGCCTCGAAGAAGAACTGTTGGCCCTGCTGCATCAGTTCGCGCGGGGTTTGCGCGAAGGCACCGAAGGACAGCAGGCAGAACAAAAGGCTACTTCTCAGGCACATAAGCGTCTCCCATATAGTCGAGGATGATCTGGCGAAGTTTCTCTCCGTCGGCAGCGCTTTCGATGCCGCCTTCGAGACGATGCACGACGGTGCCATCGGGTGCGACGATTAGGGTGAAAGGGATGGGGCCTTTCCACTGCGGGTCGAGCGCCTGGATCAACTCATCGCTGTTAGCGCTCTTGAAGACATAGTTGTTGGTCTTGCGGCCTTCGGCTTGCAGTGTGGGCTTTAGCTTGCCGGGCAGGATGTTGTTCTGTTGCTCCAGGAACTTCTTCACGTCTTTGATCTGCGTGGGATCATCCATGCTGATGGTGATGAACTCAAAGTCGCGCAGGCCGAACTTGCGTGAGGTCTTCACCAGTTCGGGGAACTCTTCCACGCACGGGCCACACCATGTGGCCCAGACATTGAACATGCGGACCTTCTTGGTGCCGTTCTTGCGCAGGGCGGCGACTCCGGCGGCGTCGATGATCTCCACGTCCACTTCGCCCTTCTCCCATTTCTCGTCATCGGCCTTCACGAGGTCGGCCTTGCCCATCCATTTTGTCGAGCAGCCGTGCGGCTTAGTCTCAGCGACGGGCACTTCTTTGCCAGCGAGCAGGGCTTCGACGGCGTTGCGCGCATCGGGGGCGGTGACGGTCGCTTCGTCCTTGAATCGCGAGTCATCGAAGCGGCCCTGGTAGCGGAGTTTTCTTTCTTTGTCGAAGATGAAGACATGCGGCGTGGCCAGCGCGCCGTAGGCCTTGGCCACGGCCTGGGTCTCGCCGTCGTAGAGGTAGTCGAAGGTGAAGCCCGCTGCCTTCGCATAGAGCTTCATCTCGGGGAAGCTGTCGTTGTATTTCGAGTAGCCGAGTTCGTCGGGCCTCAAGCCATCGGGATGATTGGGGTTGATCGAGACGACGTGGAAGCCTCTGCCTTTGTAGTCCGCGAGCAGCTTCTTCAGCCGTGCCTCGATCGCGTGCGAGGTCGGGCAGTGATTGCTGAGGAAGGCGACCATGAGCACGTCGGCCTTCGCATAATCGGCGATTGTATGTTGCTTGTCGTCAGTGCCGAGGAGCTTGAAGTCCGGGGCCGGAGTGCCGACCTTGATCGGGGTGACGTCTTCGGCTGCGTGCGCGGAAAACGCGAGCACCGCAAGCAGGCTGGAAAGCAAGTGTTTCATGGTGAGTCGCTCGATTGAACGTTGTTAGACATGCGGATTTACACCTCAAACTCATCCGCCGGATTGAAGGGTGGCATCGGGACATTGATGATCTTGAGATTGCCCACGGCGCGGTGAACGCAACCTGGACGAATCATTACGCTTGTCATCGGCATGAGTGGAATAATCTCGCCATCGGCCTCCAGGTGGCCCTCGCCCTCCAGCACGATGTAGATCTCAGTCATCACCTGGTGATAGTGAGCCCGGCTGTCAGCGTGAATATCCGTTAGATGGACGGTGGCCAGCGTGTTGCCGGGGACATCGTGAAAGGCGCGGCGGGCCTGACCGCAAGGGCAGGGGACCGGAGGGATGGCATCCAATTGGGCCACGGCGAAGCGTTTGGTGGACATGAACTGACCGTGGCGGCGACCTGAAGTCTTGTCTAGTAAGGACCGGGCTAGCGTTGACACCTGATGCTTGGGGTTGCTAGGTTACATTTCATTTTTTTCTATTTCACAGTTTATGCTAAACGAATTGAAGCAGCGCGAAAGCGAGGGGCGTCCGATCCAAGTCGGCCTGATCGGCCTTGGAGCCATGGGCTTGGGCATCGCCCATCAAATTGGCAAGACGCCGGGCATGAGGCTTTCCTTTGTGGCCGACCAAAATGGGGCGGCTGCCAAGCGTGGGGCCGAGGTCTACGGCAAGCCAACGCAAGTTTTTACGGACGGTCTCGCTGCTCTGCGCGATGAAAAAGTGCCTTGCGACGTCTTCGTCGAAGCGACGAATTCCATCATTGCCGCCTATGATTACTGCATCGCCGCGATCGAGCGGAAGGCTCACTGTGTGCTGATGAATGCGGAAGTGGACGCCATCCTGGGCTATTTGCTGCGCGATGCCGCAGCGAAGCAGGGCGTGGTGGTCACCAGCGATGGCGGTGACCAGCACGGCGTGTTGGCTCGCATGATGGAAGAGATTGAGATGTGGGGCTTCGAGATCGTGCAGGCGGGAAATATGAAAGGATTCCTGGATCGCCACCAAACCCTGGAAGGCATCGCCCCCATCGCGGACCAACTCAAGCTCTCCCATGTCCAGTGTCTCGCTTACACGGACGGGTCAAAGTTGAATATCGAGATGTCTGTCATCGCGAACGAGTATGGCCTGACACCATTCGTTCCCGGCATGGAAGGCCCACGGGCCAACAAGGTTCAAGACGTGATCAGCCTATTCGATTTTGACAAGTATGAAGGCAAAGGTCGCGTGGACTACGTGCTCGGTGCGAAAGAGCACGGCGGTGGCGTGTATGTCGTGGGCAAGTGCGAGAGCGCCTTTCAGCAGGATTACCTGAACTACTACAAGGTCACCAACAAGCACCCCTACTACGTCTTCCTCCGCCCATATCATCTCTGCCATCTGGAGACGCCGCGTGCGGTCGCTTTGGCTGCGCTGTATGGTAAGCCGGTGCTGACCATGAAGGCTGGCCGCGTAACCGACTGCTTCGCCTACGCGAAAAAGGACCTTGTTCCAGGTGACAAGGTTCAGCACGCCATTGGTGGTAATGAAGTCTACGGATTGATCGACGACGCCAAGAAGGCTGATGCTGCCAACCACGTGCCGCAAGGAGTGCTGGATGTCGAAGGCCAACCAGAGCGCCCGATCATCAAGCGTGCGATCAAGAAGGATGAACCACTGACGTGGGACGACATTGAGATCCCCGCGAACCGCATGACTGAGCTGTGGGAGAGGCAAAAGGCGGTGCTGGGCCTGTAGTCACCCAGCGAAGCATCTTTGAAATGAAAAAGGCACCAGGTTTTCCCGGTGCCTTTTTTGTGCTCGTTAGCGAGGTCGATTACTCGTCGCCGCCATCTTCGTCATCATCAATGCCATCGTCGTCCTCGTCCTCGTCTTCCTCTCCTTCGTCGGTGTCCTCTTCTTCATCCTCGTCCTCACTGTCTTCCAGTCCATCGCCATCGTCATCACTGTCCTGGTCGTCTTCCACGCCATCGTTGTCATCATCGGTATCCTCTTCGTCGGACTCTCCATCGCCGTCTTCATCATCAGCGCTGTCTTCGACTTCTTCAAAGGCAGTGCTGTCATCGTCCTCGTCGATTTCGATGTCTTCGTTAATCTCCGCGAGCTCTTCTTCGGATTCCTCAATGGCGGACTCTTCAGAGTATTCTTCGGTATAGGACTCGAACTCGGCTTCTTGCTCTTCGGTCACGGACACTAGCATGGAGGTGCGCTCGTAATAGTCGTCATACTTGGCCACGCTCAGCTCGGTGTATTCCCAGGCCTCATAGTAGCTAACACTGACTTCGGTAAACTCGTCGACCAACGAGGTGTAATCCGCAGTCACGGTCTCCCACTCGGTATAGTAGGCGGGATACCAGACCTCAATGATCTCGCTGTAACCACCCACGGCGTGGGAGAGGCGGTCCCACTGATACATGAACTTGCAGTAGCTTTTCAGGTTCGTCACCTTCACTTCTAGTAGCTCATCGATGAGTGAGAGCAGGTCATTGACGAGACGTGCCTGATACGAATTCGCCTTCGCTTTTTTTGAGAGAGCTTCCACGTCGTCGCCGAGCTTGGCGAGTTCATCCAGGCAGATTTCAACGGCTTCCAACTCCTCTTTCGCGGGCTTGCCGCCCAGCTTGTAGCGGGCGACGGTGGGACCGAAATGGTAGGTATACATGTCGTGGGCTTCGGATAGGGCGATCACGCCACGACCAACTTGCAGCTTCGGATGGCTACCGCGTAAGACGCCCCAACTCGCGCAGAGCTGGATCATGCTACGGCCCAGGTCGTCCTGTGCCTTCACCGTGGCGGTTTTGTCGCTCTTGAGCGAGGCTTCCATAATGTCGAGTGACTGGCTCGCAGTCTTCAGCGCGGCCCAGAACGGGCGGGCTTCCTTGGATTTGGTGCTGAGCCTGTCCTTCGCGCTCATGGCGGTGAAAGCCACGGCTTTCTGCATGTCACTGATCAACGAGGCAGCAGTCGGGGCTGCCCCTTGCTTGCGCTGGTGCTTGGCCTCCATGGCGGCGACATAATGTAAGTGGGAGCCTGCATAACTGGCGAGCAGGATGCACAGGAAGATGGGCTTTAATTTTTTGGTCATGGGAGCGGTAGGCTTCCCTGAGCTAGTGAAAACTCAAGACACAAGCCTGACATAAGGGGAAACCCTCTCTTCCTAGCACTTATGCAGATGCCGGAGGAGCCTTCGACGCCGCCTTCTTGCAGGTAGTTTTTCATGTTCGCGTCGAACTGGCATACAAAGACTTCACGCAGTGGCTCTGGCTTAAGCGGAAACTTGCAGTTCAGAACCCAGGGTGACTCGGAAATGCGGCCGCAATCGCTCACCATATTGACTCCCAGCTTGGAGTTGTTGGGGCACTCCTAGTGCTGCGAGCAAAAGTCGAATTCCTTCTTGTAGGCCTCTTGGGTGATGTTTTTTGAGTAGGCTTATCGGCTAGGTAGAGTACACGTGGCTAAGTTTTTTCTGCGGTGGGCGGGCTTCCTGCGCAGAGGTTGGAGGGCCGACCTTGAGCCGCAGCGAAGGCTTGATCTTCGGCGGTAAAGCGGTCCAGCGGCAGGGTTAATGTTGGTCCATCTCGCATCTTGATCTGCACGTTAGGTCCGGCGTTGGCAACCCAGCCGACCTCGATTTTCCTGCCTCCGGTGCTGGTCCAGGTGCGGAAGGTGGACCAGGACTGTTGCGAGTTAAGCACAGTGACTTGCCAGAGTGAGGGCAATACGTGGTGCATGATTTCTGGGAATTCGTAGCGATGTGGCACCGCAATGTCGAACTTTGGCCTGAGATTGAACTTCAGTGTCGGAAAAGCTGTCGATAGTCCGCAACCACAATGTCATGATGACATTTGACAATGTAACCACATTTTGGTTACGCTGAAGGCCTGAGTTCTCGCTACCTCCGTTGTTTTTCTTATGTCCACTCCTGCTGCCATCTCTAGGGTCGCTCTTGCGCTTCTGATCGTGGGTCTATACGCCAGTCGAGCGATCGCCGCGCCACCTGCGGCACCGAGCAATGTGAAGGCAACGATGAGCAACCTGAGCCCGTCGTTTCTAGCTGTGTACGGTTTCTCGTCGAATATCAAGGGCTACTCGCTTCACTGGACCGATAATTCATCCGACGAAAACTTTTTTGAAATCCAGGTCAGCTTCGGGAGCTTCGGCTGGACGCAAAACTTTGCCTTTGCTAGTGCGAATGCCACGAGTCGTGAGATTTACTTCGACTTTGCCGAGTATGGGGTGGTGGATGGCAATTCAATTCAATGGCGGGTTCACGCTGTCAAGGGGACGTCCAGCGGCAATGCGATCACGGTGACTGAGCGTTCCGCGGGTAGCGCGGCATCGCCGGTCCTGATCTACAACTCGGTGCAGGAGTCGGGCTTCACCGCGCCTACAGGTCTAACGGCAACCTCTGTGGCAGGTGACGACGCTCGCTTCCTTTTCAACTGGTCCGACAACACGAATAAAGAGGACTTCTATGACATCGAGTTCAAGAAGAACACAGATGCTGATTACAGCGGTGGAATCGGCGGCTCCTTGCCCTTCAATTTTCCTCCTGGAGAGCTCAGTTTGGCCGGTTTTCAGCCTGGGCAGCAATATAAGGTTCGAGTGCGCGGCAAGCGAGCAGTGGCACACTCTGGGACTTCAATCACTGGATACGCCTACACGCTTGGGGACCAGGACCTAAAAGGGTACTCGAACGAGGCCTCGTTTACAATGCCAGCTTTGAAAGCTCCCACGGGCATGACCGTGGTGCAGAAGAACGAGCGCACGGTCACGGTCTCTTGGACAGATAACTCCAACAACGAAAACGGCTACCAAATTCAGTACCGCACCACACCGGGCACGGGTGATTTCATCACCGCAGATGTAACAGCAGCCAGCGCGGTGACAAAGGATGTCCCTTGGGTTCCAAATGTGAACACGGAGTGGCGGGTGGTAGCAGCCTTCAATCCAGGCAATAACGCGGCCTACATTCTCTCTCCGCCGACCACGCCCATCACTTTCAAATTGGATTTCAAGAAGCCAACCGACGTGCAGGTGAACATGACGGGTAACATGGCCACGGGGGACTCGATTGCGAATGTCAGTTGGGTGGACAATTCCGCGATTGAGACCGGCTACTACGTGTTGGCGAAACTGCACACCCAGAGTTCTTACACGGCGGTGGCTCAGGTGGGACCGAATGTGACAACCGCAACAGTGACAGGTGGGTTCGCTCCGGGGACGGTTTATGACTTTGTGGTGCTTGCCTACTACACGGAAGGCGATAACACCTTCGAATCGGACTTGTCGACCTTGGTGTCTGCGACATCAAAAGATGGGTTCACCAGCGCGCCATATGCCCCCATCACAGCGGGCGTGCCCTTCAGCTACACCTTGACAACGACCACGGTTCAAGCGCGGGTGGCGGTTCAGATTTCTGGATTGCCCGATGGCCTGAGCTTCAACAGCACCTCGCTGACTATCTCTGGCACACCTGCCGTGGGTGGGCTCTTCAATGCCTCTGCTCTGGCGGTTTTCGCGGATGGTTGGGTCGCGCGGCAAACGCTGGCACTGCGCATCGTGCAACCGCCCGCCGCACCCCAGAAGCCTTTCACTCTGACCTCTCTGACCGTGCCGTTGAGTTCAGTCAATGTCCCGCTCTCAGCGCTGTTCAGTGAGCGCGACACTGAAGCTGCGGTGCGCATGAGCACATCGGTAGGGAATGTGGACATCGTCCTGCAACCTACGCTAACGCCTCAGACCTATGCCAATTTCATGGCCTATGCGAACGACCCCGACGCCACGGACAATTTCAACAACGCCGTATTCCACCGCGTCTCTCCGGGGTTCGTGGTCCAAGGCGGGGGCTACAAGCCTCTGACGGCTGAAGGGACGGACAAGTTTGCCGAGGTCATTCGCAAAGCTTCGCCCACCAACGAACCTGGGATATCAAACCTTCAGGGGATGATTTCCATGGCAAAGAGCAGCGCGGTTAACAGCGCAACGCATGACTTCTTTTTCAACTTGGGCGACAACTCGTCCTTGGACACGGTTGCCAACAATAGTTTCACCGCCTTTGGTCGTGTTGCCGGCAATGGCATGAGCACAACGGTGCAAACGATGGTGAACCTGCCAGGTCAGCAATATACGGTGCAGATCAAGGCGTCAGGAACCACGGCCTTTGCTCCTTCCAATCCTTTGTCCGGGCTTGGCTCCGCTGAGCGGTGGCCGATCAATGACACCACCGCTCCGTCGACAATGGACAACACGAAGGTCGTGAAGATCAACTCCATCACGTCGCTGCCCGTGTTGACCTACGAGATCACCGTCAACACGGACCCAGGCAATGTGGCGGCGAGTATCAGTGGCTCAAATCTGGTCTTGCAGGGGGTCCAGGATGGCACGTCCAGCACGATCACGGTCACTGCGACGGACGTCGACAATAACGTGACAACCCAAAGCTTCGCCGTCACAGCCCAGTCTGGATTTGAGTTGCCCGTGATCACCACGGATCCACAAGCGCAGACAGTGGCCGAGGGAGCCGACGTGACCTTCTCGGTGGCCGCGACGGGTGGTAGCCTGAACTATCAATGGCGCAAGAATGGCTTCGACATCGCGGGACAGACGAGCCCTTCGCTGGTGTTGGAGGATGTCACAGCGGAGGACATCGCTGATTACTCAGTGGTGGTCAGCAATGGAGCGACCTTTGTCTTCAGCAGCGCTGCTCGCTTGACGGTGAACATTCGCGCCCGGATCCTGCTGGAGCCCATTTCCTTGACTCGGAACTACGGCACCACTGCCAGCTTCACCGTGGCTGCTACAGGAGATGCCACGCTCACCTATCAGTGGTTCAAAGGCGATGATGCAATATCCGCAGCGACTGCACCAAGCTACACGATCAACAGCCTGCTCATGACCGATGCGGGAAGCTACAAGGTCAGGGTCAGCAATAGCGTGAATACCGTGTTCAGTTCGGTGGCGACGCTGACGGTTAATCCGGTCGATAGGGACAATGACGGCCTCTATGACCACATCGAGCTGGCGAGAAGCCCAGCGACCAATCCGACGGTCGCTGACACGGATGGCGATGGCTTTGTGGATGGCTTGGAAGTGGGTGCAGGGACCGACCCAACCTTGGCTACGCAGAAGCCTGGCACGACAGTTTTTTATGCTCAGAAGGATTTGGCAAGCGTGCTGGGAACCATCCTCATGAAGCGAATCCCCGGGGCTAGCATTCAGAACCGATTGAACAGCAACGCCACGACACTCGTGCCAGATCTGTGGTTAGGAGCTTATGAACTGACCAACCAGCAGTTTGCGAGCATCCTGCAAAAGGCGAAAGAATTGGATCTGATTTCCATCGCTGAAGAGAGTGGCCGCAAGGTCGTCCGCTATCCGAAGGTGGCGGGAGAGGTTGTCTGCTATTTGGCTAATCCGGCGGGCACATCACCGCCGTCCACGGATGTCGATTTGGACAACGCGGGTTCCAGCTTCATCCTGCCGACGGCGAAGATTCAAGAGCCCGCCAGCGCTATCTCTTGGCACGGGGCTTACCTATGCACAGTGGTGCTGAATCAGGTGCATGGTTACCTCAACAAGAACGTCCCTGCTTCATGGAGCTACAGCTCCGTGGACGGATATCAGATCCCAGATTACACCGCTTGGGAGTTGGCTGGTTTGGGGGGCGTGGCGCTGGGGCAAAAATACCCCACTGGCAGCACGATCAGCACCGCCAAGGCGAACTACAATAACGCGGTCACCGGAGTGGCGAAGAAAGTCGGAAGCTACCCTGCTGGTAAGCTAGGGCTCTTTGACATGGGTGGCAATCTTGCCGAATGGATCTTCCAGAGCGACACAAACACGCCGACCAACGCCTACACGCGTGGCGGCAGTTTTGCCGATCCAGCGATCAAGTTGGAAAACTCAGCCCACGAATCCCTGGCCAAAAACACCATCAGTCGCCGTGTAGGAGTGCGTCTCGGCCTCCGGGCGAACGCCGCCGCCAGCTTCTCGACGCAGCCCGAGGCAAAATTCCAGCGCACGGATTCACCTTTGACCCTGACGGCTGTGGCTACAGGAGCCCCGCCGTTGGCCTACCAATGGTATAAAAATAACGTGCTGATCAAGGGCAAGACCAGCGACACGCTGACCATCAGTTCGCCAGTGCTGGCGGACGCGGGTGAGTATCATGTGACGGTCACGACTAACGGTGTGAATCCTGTGCCGAGCACCAAGGTAAAGGTCGCTCTGCTTCAAGCTTTCGCGACGCCACCGAAGACGATCATCGCCAAAACGAAGGGAACGTCGTTTGAAGCCAAGGCGCAGGGCGCTGCAGGCCAGGTCTTCACTTATCAGTGGAAGATCGGGTCCTCGAATGTCTCGGCCAATCAATTCTTCCTCAATCCGATCGACAAGAAGCTGGTGATGAGTGCCATGCAGCCCAACGACTCGAAGGTCTACACCTGCCAAGTGTCGCTGGCGGGTCAGCCATCGCTCACCACGGCCTTTGAGCTTCTGGTGATGGACACGCCGCTCATCCCAGACTTTGACTTCCCTGGTGGCACTGTGAGTGGCAGCTACAACTTCACGCTGCCGGTGGATTCCGATCCCACACGGGGCGTCACCACGTGGTCTGTGACAGGACTGCCTCCTGGTATGACATACAACGCAGCGACGGGCGTGATCTCGGGCAAGCCGACCGCAAGCGGGCAGAACTGGCAGGTCAAGATTACCGGCCGGAACATTTACGGCTCGTCGGTTTTGGTGACCGAGGAACTGGATGTCGAACCCCTCGATGGCAACGCATACGGCACCTACTTCGGCACCGTGGATCGTCATGTGGCCACGGGTATCAATGACAACTTG
>Ga0247832_1003557_pt1 | contig 21112 bp, 16 predicted proteins | sample LaCruzMarch2015__10_FD_192407 | JGI IMG/M metagenome (GOLD analysis project Ga0247832, IMG submission 192407) | Freshwater microbial communities from meromictic Lake La Cruz, Castile-La Mancha, Spain - LaCruzMarch2015_4m | ecosystem: Environmental > Aquatic > Freshwater > Lake | place: Spain... | reverse complement strand
GTTTCCATGGAGATCGGCTCTTTGGCAATCTTCATGATCTTGCGGATCTTGTCTTCGGGCATCTCCATTTTTTCAGCCAAGACAGAGGCATCGGGCTCGAAACCAAACTCCTGCAAGTGTTGGCGGCTGATGCGGTTCATTTTGTTGATGGTCTCGATCATGTGCACCGGGATGCGGATGGTGCGGGCCTGATCGGCGATCGAGCGGGTGATCGCCTGGCGAATCCACCAGGTGGCGTAGGTAGAGAACTTGTAGCCACGGCGGTACTCGAATTTGTCAACGGCCTTCATCAAACCGATGTTGCCCTCTTGGATCAAATCGAGAAACTGTAAACCGCGGTTGGTGTATTTTTTGGCGATCGAAATGACCAAACGCAAGTTGGCTTCGATCATTTCTTTCTTGGCATTGCGAGAGGAGCGTTCGCCATCATTCATCCGCTTGTTGATGTCTTTCAATTCGGCAAGCGGCACCACCACACGGGTTTGGATGTCCAGCAATTTCTTTTGCAGCTCTTGGATGGCTGGGATGTTGCGGGTCATGGTGACCGACCAAGACTTGCCAGCTGCCGATTGCTTTTCAACCCACTTGAGGTTGAGCAGATGGGTTGGGAACTCTTTGATGAACATTTGTTGGGGCATACCGCAGCGCTCCACGATGATGCGACGCAACTCGCGCTCTTTCTTGCGTACGTCGTCGACCTGTCCACGCACCAGGTCACAAAGCTTTTCGATGGTGCGGGCAGTGAAACGGATGGTCATCATCTCTTCGCTGATGGCCTTTTGGATCTTCATGTAAGCCGGCGTGCCGTAGCCTTCCTTGTCAAAGGTTTTGTGCAGCTTCTCAAACAGCGCGTGCATGCGATCCAAGCGGGTCAGGGCTTCGGCCTTGAGCTCTTCGAGCTTTTTGGTCAGGGCTTTGGAGCCACCTTTGCCGTCGTCATCATCGCTGTCATCGAACTCATCAAAGTCCTCTTCGGCCACATAGTCGTCCGCCTCGTTGGCATTGATGAAGCCATCGACAACGGTAGAAATGACCACCTTACCCTCGCGGATGTCAGCAGTCATACGCAAAATTTCGGCGATGGTGGCGGGGGAGGCGCTGATCGCTTCCATCATGGCCATCAAACCGCCCTCAATCCGCTTGGCAATTTCAATTTCGCCTTCGCGGGTCAACAACTCGACCGTGCCCATTTCACGCATGTACATGCGCACCGGGTCGGTGGTGCGACCGAATTCCGAGTCAACGGTTGCGAGCGCGGCCTCGGCCTCCTCTTCGGCTTCTTCTTCACTGGCCACAGTGGGGCCGGTGTTGGTGATCAAGAGGGTTTCAGCGTCGGGTGTTTGCTCGTAAACCTGCACGCCCATGTCGTTCAACATGGTGTTGACGACTTCCAGGGTTTCGGCATCAACCAATTTGTCGGGCAAATGGTCTGAGATTTCACCGTGGGTTAGGTAGCCGCGTGTTTTGCCCAGCTTGATCAGTGTTTTCAAGCGCGAACGACGCTTGGCCAAGTCTTCCTCTGACAAAACCGCCTCATCCAAGCCAAATTCTTTCATCAAGGCGCGTTCTTTGGCCTTGCTGATCTTCATGCGAAGCGGCTTGACCTTTTCGCTGCTGGCCAAGCTTTCTTCCGCGAATTCGGCTTCAAGGTCAACAATTTCCTCGTCGACTGGCAAAGTTTTGAGTGCGACTTTGCCTTTGGTAGCAGCTTGTGTGGTCTTTTTAGCCGGTGCTGCTTTTTGTGCGCTGGGTTTGGCTGGGGCTTTGGCCACAGGCTTGACAGCTTTGATCGGGGCTTTGGCAACGGTTTTGGCAACAACCTTTTTCGCAGGTGCTTTCGCAGGTGCTTTGACAGCGGGCTTGGCTGCGGCTTTCACCACTTTTTTTGCCACGGGTTTGGCCACGGTCTTGGTGGGGGCTGGTTTTTTAGCAGGCATGTCGATCCTCGAACAACAAAAGAAAAAACGCCTCAGCAGAGGCGGTATGGCATGGTCAATGAGGGCAAACAAGTTGGTGGGCGAACATTTGTTGTGCAGTCCTTGCGGTGGGTGGCGGGTTGTGAAATCGGTGTCACGGTTTGCCGAATCCGGAGGTGCTACTGTCGCGCTTGTTTAGACAATTATACCAGAGGCACTGCTTTCAAGACCGCCAATCGGGCATTCAACACCCTGATCTGTGCATAGGCAGCCGGGTCTGTTGCCATGCGCTGCGTCAGTTCATCAATTTGTGAGGCGAGTTGTGCTTTCTCCAAACCTTGCAAGATGCTTTGCAACTCGCCTGGGTCGTTGTCTATGTCTGCAGGGGCTTCATCAATCAATCTGGCCAAAGTAGCTTCATGCGGGTGTTCGCGTAAACCTTCACGCAAGGCAGCCAAGGGTTGCACCCCATTTTCATGCCACTGTCGGTCGATCCAAGCCAGTAAAACACCGTGGGGTGCTGGTAAATCGATCAGCATCTTGTGTTGGTGGTGTGACAGCGAACCCCACTGAGCCATGTCGGCAAACAAGATCTGCAAAGCGCGGTCTTGCCTGCTGGGTGCTTTGCGGCGAAGTGGCAGCGCACGCGCTGCCAGACTCGACCGTGCTTGGCTCAGATGGTTGGCGGCAGTTGCAGGCGCGTTGCCTCTGGGTGTTCTGGCAGATTGATTGAGCGCTTGGCCATGCCACAGGATATGTAATTCGCGGTTACCAATGCCCACCAAATCCGCAATCTCACCGAGCAACTGTGTTTTCAAAACGCCATCGGGCATCGCCAACCAAAGCGGCTTGGCTTGTGCAGCCAGCAGGGCGCGGCCTTCTGCCAGGTCAATATCGCATCCCTCGCGGGCGACCTCGAGCAAAAAACGAGACAGCGGGGTTGCATCAGACACCAAGCGTGCAAAAGCTTCGCTGCCATGGGTGCGCACAAAACTGTCAGGATCATGCTCAGCGGGTAGAAACAAAAATTTCACATTGCGCACATCGGTGGCGAAGGGCAAGGCGCCGTCCAATGCTTTGCGCGCCGCTCGTCTGCCTGCAGCGTCACCGTCGAAACTGAACACCACCGAGTCAGTGAAACGAAAGAGTTTTTGCACATGGTCGGTTGTACAAGCGGTACCCAGCGTGGCCACGGCATGTGGAAAACCCAGTTGGGCCAAGGCCACCACATCCATGTAACCCTCGGTCACCAGCACATAACCGGCTTCACGCAAAGCGGTACGGGCTTCATATAAACCGTAGAGCTCTCGTCCTTTGCTGAACACTGGGGTCTCAGGTGAATTGAGGTACTTGGGCGTGCCCTCGCCCATCACCCGCCCGCCAAAGCCGATGCATTCGCCTTTGACATTACGGATCGGAAACATGATCCGATCGCGGAACCGGTCATAACGCTTTTCTTCTTCACCCTCTTCGGCATTGGCAATCACCAAACCAGATTCAACCAACAAGGGATCTTGATAATCTGCAAACACACTGGCCAGGTTGCGCCAACCATCAGGCGCATACCCGAGACCAAATTGCTTGGCGATTTCGCCAGACAAGCCCCGCGATTTGAGGTAGGCCACAGCCTGTGGCGCAGATTTCAGGTGTTTGCGGAATGAGTCACCGGCTTTCTCCAACACATCGTTCAAGGTCGCTTGGCGTTGACGTTGCTGCTGTGCGCGTTGCCGCTCCAGCGGATCCGAATCGTCCTCGGGCACTTGCAAGCCGTAGGCTTGCGCCAGGTCTTTCACTGCCTCTACAAAATTCATACCCGCGTGTTCCATCAAAAAACCGATGGCATTGCCATTTTTGCCACAGCCAAAGCAATGGAAAAACTGCTTGCTTGGGCTGACTGTGAAGGATGGGGATTTCTCCCCGTGGAAGGGGCAAAGCCCCATGTAATTGGCGCCGCCCTTTTTCAGCTGAACATAGCGGCCCACCACCTCAACCGCATCGGTGCGGGCCAGCAGCTCTTGGATAAAGGCTTGCGGAATCGCCATGCGATCAGTCGCCGCTCACACGGCCTTCTCGGCGAGGGTCGGCTGCGCCGAACCATTCTGATCCTTGGCGTTGGATACCTTGCAAACCACTGGGCATGTCGACTTCAAGCAGCACATGGTTTTTGCTCTTCAAGGTGTTGAGCGTGTTTTGGGGAAAGACGCCTTTTTCGAGCAGCAAGATGCCATCGGGCTTGACCACGCCTGAGTGGGGCATGTTGAACGCCTGCTGGGCATTTTGGTTCCAGTGCAACATGGCCCACAGGCTTTGCGCAGTGAAGTGGATGATCAAGCTGCCGCCTGGACTGCCCAGGCTCGCCACCACCGGACCCGCCTCGCCATGGCCAGTTTGTTCAAACACCAACACCGGGTTCATGGAAGAGCGGGGACGTTTGTTGGCTTGGACCCGATTCGCGATCGCCTGGCCTGTGGCGTCAAAAGGGGCAAAGCTGAAGTCGGACAGTTGGCTGTTGAGTAAAAAGCCACCCGGTTTGCCCATGCTGACCATAATGCGCGAACCAAAACTGGTTTCGATGCTGCTGGTCATGGAGACGCTGTTGCCCAGACCATCCTCGATGCTGATGTGGCTGGTGCCATGCTCGGATTGCTCGGGCATCGGTGCAAAGCTGGTGTTGGCGAGAGCAGGTTGACCTGCAGTGGCTTGGCTCATGCGCAATGGACCGATCAGCGCAGCGCGTTGTTGCAAATAGCTCGGCGCGAGCATGTTGCCCCATTGACCACCGGGCGCTTTGACAAAGTCAGGGTCAGCCACATAGACTGCCCGGTCCGCAAATGCCAAGCGTGCAGCTTCGTTGTAGTTGTGCAGCCAGGCGGCATCAGGCACCACCGTGTTGCGCTCGGCCCAGGGTGTTGGCTGGGCTTGGGCGGCTGAACTTGCCGCCAAGATGCCCATGACTTGTCCCATGGCAAGCAAGCCTGAGCTGGGTGGCGGTACGCCACACACCTTGACGGCTTTGCCCACTGATCCGGCATGGCTGAAGCACAAGGGTTCACGCACCGTGCTGCGGTAGCGGGCCATGTCATGCATGGTCAACAAACCGGGGTTGTTGGGGTGTTGAGACACCTTGTTGACAACCAACTGCGCCAGCCGGCCCTGGTAAAAAGCATCTGCGCCGTCTTTGGCCAAGAGTTTGAGCACTTGGGCCAAGCCGGGGTTTTTCAACACATGACCCACAGGCAGTGGTTGGCCATTGGGTTTGTAAAAATAGGGCGCAGCTTGCAGGTCTTTGCGCAATGGTCGGTTAGCCAGCAACAAGGCATGCAGGCGCGGGCTGATTTTGAAGCCCCGTTCGGCCAGAGAAATCGCGGGTTGAAACAGTTTGGCCCATGCCAATTTGCCGTGTTGGCGGTGCGCATCTTCGAGCATGCGCAACACACCAGGGACGCCCACCGCGCGGCCACCGACGGCGGCTTCTGAGACCGACATCAACAGGCCATTGTTGAACATGAAGAGTTCCTCATGGGCCAGGTGGGGGGCGGTTTCTCGTCCGTCGAACACCTGTGTTTTCTTGCCATCATGGTGCAGCAAAAAAGCCCCGCCACCGATACCGCTCGACTGCGGTTCAACCAAAGTCAACACCAGTTGCACGGCAATCGCTGCATCCACAGCAGATCCGCCGGCTTTGAGGATTTGGTAACCCGCTTCCGCTGCCAAGGGATTGGCTGCAGACACGCCGCGGTTTTTCAGGTTCCAGCCGGGCTTGGCCTGGAAGCCCGAGGCGGCTTCGGGTTGCGCAGGCGCAATTGCTTTTTCATTGGCCAAGACGGGTGCAGCGCTGGCTGCCAAGACGGCCGTTATCAGCACCGATAGGCTGTGTTTACGCCACATTTGGGCGGCGATGGCGGTAATTGAGGCGTATGACATTAGAAACCTTGGTTATTTAGGGGGCAGGCGAATGGCGCCGTCCAGGCGAATCACTTCACCATTGAGCATGTCGTTGTCAAGGATGTGCAGCACCAACTTGGCGTAATCATTTGGGGTGCCCAGGCGCGACGGGAAAGGCACGCCAGCAGCCAAGGCTTCTTGCACGTCCTTGGGCATGGAGAACATCATGGGGGTGCCGAAAATGCCTGGCGCGATGGTCATGTTACGGATACCGAGTTTGGACAGGTCACGCGCAATCGGCAGGGTCATGCCCACGATGCCGCCTTTGGAGGCCGAGTAAGCCGCTTGGCCAATTTGCCCATCGTAGGCGGCTACCGAGGCGGTGGAAATCAACACGCCACGCTCACCAGTTGCCTCGGGGGTGTTGCTGCTCATGGCTTGGGCTGCCAAGCGGATCATGTTGAAACTACCGACCAGGTTGATGCTGATGGTGCGTTGGAAACCGGCCAGCAGATGGGGACCAGTCTTGCCCACCGTACGCTCTGCGGTGGCAATGCCTGCGCAGTTGACCAAGCCAGACAACTTGCCCAGGCTTTGCGCCTTGGCCACCGCGGCGCTGGCGTGTTCTTCATTGCTCACGTCGCAGTGCACAAAAGCGCCGCCGATCTCAGCCGCAATCGCCTGACCTTTTTCATCCTGCATGTCGGCAATGACCACCTCGCCGCCATGTTGGGCGAGCATCCTGGCGGTCCCTTCGCCCAGACCGGATGCACCGCCGGTGACGATAAATACATTGTTTTTGATTTGCATGTTTGCCTTTCAACTTGAAAACACAGGGGCCTGAGGATCCTGACCCAGCCAAAAGATTATGGCAGTGCCAGCCTGAGAGAATAGGGTGATGACTGCATCCTCTTCACCCATGAACACTTTTTCTCGCCATCTCTTGTTGGCTGGCTTGCTGGCATTGGTTGCCTGCGCGACACCGCCTGCCCCAGCCCCCACGCCCACACCTGAGGTGCGAGCACCTGAACCCAAGAAAATGCCCAAAATCGGTTTGGCCCTGGGTGGCGGCGCGGCTCGCGGGTTCGCGCACATTGGGGTGCTACAGGTGTTGGAAGAAGAAGGCATCAAGCCGGACTTCATCGCCGGCACATCTGCAGGCAGTTTGGTGGCGGCTTTTTATGCCAGCGGCAAAACCGGGGGGCAATTGACCTGGTTGGCTGACGCCATGGATGAATCGCAGTTAACTGACTGGACCTTGCCTTTCGCTGGGCGGGGCGTGTTGCGAGGTGAGGCGCTGGGCAAGTACATCAACAGCCAACTCAATGGTTTGAAGATCGAGGACATGAAAATTCCATTGGGCATCGTGGCCACCGATTTGCAAACTGGCGACGGTATTTTGTTTCGCCGTGGCGATGTGGCCACCGCCGTGCGGGCCTCCAGTGCTGTGCCCTCGGTATTTGAGCCAGTGCGGATTGGCAACCGCGACTATGTCGATGGTGGTTTGGTCTCCCCCGTGCCGGTGCTGTATGTGAAACAAATGGGTGCGCAGTTCATCATTGCGGTGGACATTTCCAGCCGCCCTGAAGACGCGAAAACCAGTGACATTTTCAAGGTGCTGCTGCAAACCTTCAGCATCATGGGCAAGAGCATCAGCCTGCTCGAATTTCCGCATGCCAATGTCGTTGTCAGGCCCGAGTTGCAGAGCGTCGGCAGCGCTGAATTCTCTGCGCGCAAAAAAAGCATTGAAGCCGGCCGGGCTGCCATGAAGCAAGCACTGCCTCAGGTCAAGGCTGCTTTGGCACGATGAAAAAAGCCCGCGTTGAGCGGGCTTTGTTGCACAACCACGGGGGGTTGATCAACGCTTGCGTGCAGCAGGCTTGGCAGTTGCAACGTTGGAGGTGACCACCGCTTGCATGTTGGCTTCAGCCGCTTCAGTGGCTTGTTTCACGGCTTTTTGCACGCTTTCAAAAGCGGTTTGGCTGGCAGCAACCGCGCTTTTGATCATGGCCACAGCGGACTCAGAGCCAGCAGGTGCATTTTTGCCAGCCGCATCAACCAAACCAGCGACGGCTTTTTGTGCTTCGGTGGCTTTTTCTTCTACCGCTTTGGTGAACTCACCGCTGGTGGAAGATGCGATGTCATACAGGTGGCGGTTGAAAGAGCTGACTTTTTCTGCCATGGGCTGGAGGTAACCGGCTTGCAGGGCCATCAGCTCTTGCAAGTCTTTGACGCTCAACATGGCTTGTGTGTGCTTGAGGTTGTCTTGCATGGCTGTTTTGGCGGCCACCAGGTTCAGTTCAACCATTTTTTCAAGGCCGAAGAAGGCTTTTTCGGACAGGCCGAAAAGGTTTTCGATGTTGGCTTTGTGTGAAGCGATCATTTGTTCTGGGGTCATCATGGTGGGTTCCTTTGGGTGAGTTGATGGTCATTGCTGTGGTGATGTGATGTTGCAGCGCAGCATAAGATGAAGTATAGGGTTAGCCCTAGGAAAAACAAGTGGTTTTTGTTGCAACGCAGCAAATTAGAGCGGATTGTCTAAACAGGCCAAACCGCTTCGCACCTCCAGTGCATGGGCTGGCCGGTATCGGGGTGTGTCAGGCCAAGGGCCAGGGCATGCAGCATCAGCCGTTCAGAACGTGCCAAGACCGAAGGCGGGGCATAGAGCGCATCACCCCAGATCGGATGTCCGATCGCTTGCAGGTGGACCCGCAGTTGGTGGGATCTGCCGGTTTGCGGCTGCAACAACAGCAACGATCCAGACAAATGGTGGTGGTGCGCTAGGCAGCGCCATTGGGTCAGGCTGGGCTTACCCAAGGGGTCAATGATGTGCAGGGGTCGGTTGGGCCAGTCAAGCAAGATTGGCAAGTCGATGGTTTGCCAGTCGGTGCTGTGGGGGACGATGCCTTCTACCCAGGCCAAGTACGCCTTGTGCACCTGCCGCACCTCGAAAGACATACTGAGTTTTCGCTGGATGTGTGGATTCAAGGCGAAAACCATCAGGCCTGAAGTGGCCTGATCCAACCTGTGCACCACCAATGCACTTGGATGGGTCTTCTGGAGCCTGGACCACAGACAGTCTTGTTTGTCAGGTCCTTTGCCAGGCACACTGAGTAAACCGCTGGGTTTGTTGACCACCAGCAAGCCCTCGTCTTGGTAAATGATCTGCAGGGGGGTATCTGCAGGCAGGGGCGCGTTGGCGGTCATGGCATCAGTTTGCTGATGGGACCAGCCGACGCACCGTGGCGAGTGTGTTTGTCCACACACCCTTTTCATCGCAGGCCAAGTCATGCCTGTCGGGCATGCTGCGCAGCCAGGTCAACTGCCGCTTGGCCAATTGCCGGCTGGCTGCGATGCCTTTGTCTCGCAACGCCGAAAGGTCTTTGCCAGACAAAGGGTGACCACCCGCTCTGTCCAATGCCTCCCACACTTGTCGGTAGCCGACGCAGCGCATCGACGGCAAGTTGGGGTGCAAATCGCCGCGCTGGCGCAACCGCTGGACCTCCTCAACCAAGCCTTGTTGGAGCATGTGGTCAAAACGTTGGGCAATGCGTTGGTGCAACCAAGACCGATCTTGCGGCTCCAAAGACAGCAAGGCGATACGCGGCCCAGCCACCCGGGTGGCGCCAAAAAAAGACGACAAGGGCTGCCCGGTGAGCCGCCACACTTCCAAGGCACGGGAAATCCGTTGTGCATCATTGGGCGGCAAGCGGGCAGCCGTCTTGGGGTCCACCAAGGCGAGTTCGGTGTGCAAGGACGGCCAACCCAAGGCCATGGCTTTGGTCTCAATTTCGGTTCGCACTGCTGGGTCGGCCAGGGGCAAATCGTCCAAGCCCTCCCTGAGTGCTTTGAAATACAACATGGTGCCGCCCACCAGCAAAGGCAGTTTGCCTCGGGCTTGTATTTCATGGATCAAACGGGCGGCATCACGCGCAAATTCAGCTGCACTGTAAGCCTGCAAGGGGTCACGGATACCGATCAAATGGTGCGGCACACTGGCCAATTCATCGGCTGAAGGTTTGGCCGTGCCTATGTCCATGCCCTGGTAGACCAAGGCCGAGTCGGCACTGATGATTTCAAGGGGGATGTGCTGGGCCAACCGCAAAGCCAGGGCGGTCTTACCCGAGGCGGTGGGCCCGGCAATAGCCAGCGCCGGCCCGTTTGGAATCGACTCAATCGTTGTTGAGGGATTGGCCATGCCATTGCACCAAGGTCCAAGCCGTCAAGGCCAAAATCGTTGCCCAAAAAGCCACCCCATGCGCCAGCGGAAACAAGGTGCCATCAATACTTTCACCAAGCCAAGCGCCTGTCACAAAAGCGGCCAACATCATCAAAAAACCATTGAGCGCAGAGGCTGCGCCAGCTGACAAAGGAAAGGGACCCACCGCACCACTTTGACCAATAGGTTGATGGATTCCGTGGGCCAAGATCATGGGGTACATGGCCAGCACCAAGCCAGTGGCAGTGGCTGAATCGGTGTAGACCAGCAGGCACAGCAAACAGCCACTGAGTGCGCTTGACGCGCCGGCCCATGCAATGGTTTGACGCATGCCGATGCGGCGCAACAAATAGCGACAAACAATCGTTCCAACTATATAGACCACCGACATCGACGACAACACCCAACCCAACTCAAGACCCGTGAGTTGCAGCACCTGGATGAACACGAAAGCCGAAGTGGCCAAATAGGTGAACAAGGCCCCATAAGCCGCCAAGGAAAGCAGGGCAAAGGCGCGAAACGTGGGGTGACGCAAAACGTCCAGCCAAATACGCAGCATGTTGGGGAAATGCAATGCCTCAGGGTTGCGGGTCTGGATGGTTTCCTCGAAACGCCATGCCACCACCCCAAGCGTGAACAACGCATAAAAAGCAACCGATGCCAACGCCCATTGCCAGCCCCAGTGCTGGCTTAAAAAGCCACCCAAAGGGGGGCTGGTGCATGCCAACACCCCCAGTCCTGTCATTGCCTTGGACATCACCTTGGCGCCTTCGAGTGGCTGGTAAAGATCGCGCACCACAGCCCGGGCGCTGGTGATCACCGCACCCATAGCGGCACCTTGCACCACCCGCCAACAGACCAACATTTCGATGGAGGTGCTCAACACACAGCCAATCGCTGCCACACTGTAAGCTGCCAGGCCAAACAACATGATCGGGCGTCTGCCCACCTTGTCGGAAAACGGCCCCCAAAGCAACTGTGAAATACCAAAGGCCAGCAACAACCCTGTGAGGGTGTACTGGACCATGCTGACACTGGCCTGCAAATCTGCAGCCAGGCCAGGCAAGCCCGGCAAATACAAATCGGTAGACACCGGTTGCAAACCAATGGCCAGTGAGAGCAGGGCGATGACCAGGTAGGTGGGCATCAGCGACCTCTCAAAAAAAGTTTGTCTAAATCACCCATGCCCAGTTGCCGCCAGGTCGGGCGACCGTGGTTGCATTGGTCGGCGCGTTCGGTGACTTCCATTTGCCGCAGCAAAGCATTCATTTCTTCCAAGCTCAGTTGCCGGTTGGCACGCACCGCAGCATGGCAAGCCATGGCAGCCAAGACATCGTCGCGCGCGCGTTGCAACACCTGATCGGCATCGTGTTGGGCCAACTCGGACAGGACGCTGCGTGCCAGCGCAACCGCATCGGCTTGGGCCAGGGTGGCAGGGACGCTGCGCACCACCAGCGACTGGGCGGACAGGCTTTCGATCTCCAACCCTAGGCTGCGCAGGGTATCGCAATGGTTGTCCGCCGTGGCCGATTCTTCAGGCGTGGCGGCAAAAGAGGCGGGGACCAACAAGGCCTGGCTTTGCACGCTGTGCTGGGCCAGTTGGGTTTTCAGTCGCTCGTACACGATACGTTCATGCGCGGCATGCATGTCCACCACCACCAAACCTTGACGGTTCTCTGCCAAGACATAGACCCCTTGCAGTTGCGCCAAAGCTTTGCCCAAAGGCCATTCGCCAGCTGGCAGGGGTTGTGCTTCGGTGTTCTGGGTGGTTGCAGCATCTTGACTTGGCGCTGGTTTGCTGGAAGGCCAAAGTGCGCTCAAATCGTTCACCACATGGCCTGCGCCGCTCCAAGGCAAACCGGTTTGAAAAGCCCAAGCCTGCCCAAACGATTGCAAGGATGCAATGGCTTCTTGCCGCTCTTGAAAAGGGCTGGGGTGGGTTGAGGCATGGCTCAGGCCAGCGCGTGACAACGACAAAGCTTGCGACAACGCGTGTTGCACGGCTTGGTGCACTTCGCGGCTGTCGCGAAAACGCAGTTCGATTTTGGTGGGGTGCACGTTCACATCCACACGGGTCGGGTCCATGCTGATGTACAGGGCATACACCGGTTGGCGTTGGCCGTGCAACACATCTTCATAAGCACTGCGAGCCGCGTGGCTCAGCACCCGATCGCGCACATAGCGGCCATTCACATAGGCAAATTGATGATCAGCCCGCGCCCGCGCTGCATCCGGCAAACCCGCGCGACCCACAACACGCACACCGCCGTGCTGGTGGTCGATAGCGATCGAGGTTTGCACAAAGTCTTCGCCCAATACGTCGGCCAAGCGCAGGTTCAAACCTTCGGTATGGATGTGGGCACGCCACTGGACGCTGAGCTTGCCGTCGTGCCACAAGGCAAAGCCCACATCGGGTCGGGCGAGTGCATGACGCCGCAAAGACTCCAGGCAATGCGCCAACTCGGTGGCGGTGGACTTCAAAAATTTTCGTCGCGCTGGTGTGCTGAAAAACAGTTCTTTGACTTCCACCGTGGTGCCCACCGTCCGCGCTACAGGGCGTAACTCGCCACTGCGGGCATCGAGGTGCATGGCGTGGTTTTGTTGCGCGGTGCGCGACAACATGCTGAGTTCAGAAACAGCGGCAATAGCGGCCAAGGCCTCACCACGAAAGCCCATGGTGGCCACCGATTCAAGGTCGTGCAGGTTGCTGATCTTGCTGGTGGCGTGGCGTCGCAGCGCGAGGGGCATGTCGGCGGCTTCCAGACCCGCGCCATCGTCTTCCACGCTGATGAAGCGAACGCCGCCTTCAGCCAAGCGCACAGTCACTTGACTGGCCCCCGCATCCAAAGCGTTGTCCACCAATTCCCGGACCACGGAAGCGGGTCGTTCAACCACTTCACCGGCTGCAATTTGGCTGATCAGTTCGTCGGGGAGTTCACGGATGGGGCGTCGTGCCAAGGGAGAGAGATTCACGCGTGTCATTCTAGGGGAGTGCCCACAGCACAAGCGCGGTTGCCGTCTCATGGGTCGTTGATAATGCAGCCATGGACACCGTTGCATTTCTCATTGATTTCGTTCTCAACATTGACCGCTACCTTGAAGCCTTTGTACAAGCTTACGGCGTTTGGATCTATGTTCTTTTGTTCCTCATCATTTTTGTCGAAACAGGGGTGGTCTTCATGCCGTTTTTGCCAGGCGACTCGCTGCTGTTTGTGGTGGGCGCGATGGCCGGTGCGGGTTTTTTGAACCTACCCTTGGTGTTGAGCTTGCTGTTGATTGCAGCGATCTTGGGCGACCAATGCAACTACCTGATTGGTCGCCACTTTGGGACACGCTTGTTGCAAAGTCATTCGCGTTGGTTCAACCGCAACGCCTACGACCGATCCCATGCGTTTTACGAGCGCTATGGCGGCATCACCATCATCATCGCCCGCTTCATGCCCTTTGTGCGCACCTTCGCGCCCTTTGTGGCGGGTGTCAGCCACATGGACCGTCGCCGCTTCAGCCTTTACAACGTGGTGGGTGCGGTGCTGTGGGTGGTGGGCATTGGCATGGCTGGTTTCTGGTTCGGCAACAACGAATGGGTTCAGGCCAATTTTGAGAAGGTCATTTGGGCCTTGATCTTGGTGCCAGGCCTGATCGCTGTATGGGGCATTTGGCGAGCCAAAACATCAGGTTGATCGGTTGCGTGCCAAGGGCGGGTTGCGCAAGAAATAATTTTCAATGCCGCGCATCAAGGCCTCGGTCAGCTTGATTTGATAAGCCTCGCTGATCAGCAGCGTTTCCTCTTCCGGGTTGCTGATGAAGGCGGTTTCTACCAACAGGCTGGGAATGTCGGGGGCTTTCAATACCGCAAACCCTGCTTGCTCCACCTGCGGCTTGTGCAATTTGCCGATGCGCCGAATTTGACCCAGCATCTCGTTACCCAGCTTCATGCTGTCGTTGATTTGGGCGGTGGTGCTCATGTCCAACAAAGCGCGTTGCACGGTTTTGTCTTGCACTTTGAGGTTCAAGCCGCCAATCGCATCCGCACCGTTTTCTTTGTTAGCCATCCAACGGGCGGCGGCACTCGAAGCCGCGCCTTGACTCAGTGCAAACACGCTGGCACCCCGGGCTTGCGGCGTGAAAAACGCATCCGCATGCAAGCTGATGAACAAATCGGCTTTGACTTTTTGCGCTTTTTGCACCCGCACATGCAGCGGCAAAAAGAAATCGGCATCCCGGGTCAGGAAAGCCCGCAACGGCAACTGGCCGTTCTTGGTTTTCAACACCGTGTTGTTGATCCGCTCTTTCAAACGGTGCGCCATTTGCAGCACCACGTCTTTTTCTTTCGTACCTTTGGGACCAATGGCACCGGGGTCTTCACCGCCATGGCCCGGGTCAAGGGCGACCACCACAAAGCGGTCATAGTTGGGCTCGGGCCTGCTTGGCTTGACCAATGGCGTGATGGGCTTGCTGCTGGATGTGGTGGCAGGCGCAGTGGCCAACACCGGGTCGGTGGGTGGAGCGCTTGAAGGGGCTGTGATTGCAGCCGGTGGGGGTGTAGGCGTGGCAGCGGGACTGGTGGGCGAGGTGGTTTTTTGTTGCTGACTGGCAATCAATTCTTCCAACGCATCTTTGCTTTTCTTGTCGTTTTGCATATGCTCGGCAATCAAAGCTTCCAAGGGGTCGATTTGCGCCACCGGGTACAGGTCCAAGACCAAGCGGTGTTGAAACTGGGATTGACCACTCAAAACCGGCGCCAAGCTGAATACCTGCGGCTTGACCGCTTGACGCAGGTCCAACACCAAGCGCACGGTGGTCGCATTGAACTGCCCCACCCGCACACCTAAGATAAATGGGTCATCACTGCGCACCTTGCCCACCAACTCGCGAAGCGCCGCGTTCAATTCAATGCCTTCAATGTCCACCGCCAAACGGGGTGGTTGCTCGACAAAGGTTTGTTGGGTGCGCAAAGCGGTATCGGATTCGATCGTGACCCGGGTGTAATCATTGGCTGGCCAGACCCGAACAGCCAGGATCCCGGCGCCCCGCGCTAATTGTGCGTGTCCAAGCATCAAAACCAAACTGCTGCCTCTGAGCCATTGACGGCGAGAAATCGACGGGAAAGTCATGGCATCAGCCCTTCACCCAAAGGGCTTTGCGCCTGCAGTTGCACTGTCCTACTGGTGTCTGGGTTGACCTGCAAATGAACCACCAAGTCGGGGACCGGCAAACTGCCTGCGGCTTTGTCTGGCCACTCGCACAGTTTCAAACCTGGGCTGGCAAACAGCTCGCGAAAGCCAGCATCCTCCCACTCGCGCGGGTCGGTAAACCGGTAGAAATCAAAATGCCAAATGGCTTGCTGACCAAGGTCGGTGCTGAGTTCATAAGGTTCCACCACGGCATAGGTCGGGCTCTTGATGCGCCCAGTTACGCCCATGGACCGCAGCAGGTGTCGAACCAAGGTGGTTTTGCCAGCACCCAACTCTCCTTGCAAATACACCGTGGCTTGGCCCCATGCAGGATGCAGAACCGTCGCTTGCGCAAATGCTTCGCAGGCTTGTTCATCCGGCCAGTGCAGTGTTTTTACAATCGGCATTTCATTCCAAAGGCTATCGTGTCCATTCAACCGCAGCAGTTGCTCGCCTACCTGCAAACCTGGGGACGGCAGTTGGGATTCTCCCAAATTGGCGTGGCCCCGGTCGACCTGACTGGCGCAGAGCCCGGGCTGCTGGCATGGTTAGACAAAGGTTTTCATGGAGAGATGGCGTACATGGCCTCGCATGGCCTGCGTCGAGCCAGGCCCGCGGCCTTGCTGCCAGGAACCTTGAGTGTGATCACCGTGCGGATGGATTACCTGCCGCAACAGGCTGGCCTGCAGGCATCCAACACCCAGGACTGGCTTGAACATGAATTGTCTCGCTTGCAAGACCCCCAGGCCGCCGTGGTGTCTGTGTACGCTCGTGGCCGCGACTACCACAAGGTGATGCGCCAGCGCTTGCAACAACTGGCGGACTTGCTGCAGCAGCACCTGGGGCCCATCGGGCACAGGGTGTTTTGCGATTCGGCACCGGTGATGGAAGCGGAGTTGGCGGTGCGCAGTGGGCTGGGCTGGCGTGGCAAACACACTTTGGTATTGCAACGCGATTCGGGCTCGTTTTTCTTCCTCGGTGAACTTTTCGTGGACATGCCACTTGAGTCCACCCCCGAGGTCAGTGACCACTGTGGCAGCTGCTCATCGTGCATGGATGCCTGTCCCACCCAAGCGATCGTCGCGCCTTACCAGTTGGATGCCAGGCGTTGTATTTCTTACCTGACCATCGAGCATGCTGGCCCTGTTCCGCTGGAACTCAGACCTTTGATTGGCAACCGTATTTACGGCTGTGATGACTGCCAGCTGGTATGTCCCTGGAACAAGTTTGCCAAACGCAGTGCCTTGCCTGATTTTGATGAGCGCCATGGATTGGGGACTGCACAACTGGTACAGCTGTTTGCTTGGACAGCGCAAGACTTTGACCGATACACCCAGGGCAGCGCGATCAGGCGCATAGGCCATGAGCGATGGCTGCGCAATATTGCCGTGGCCCTGGGCAACGCTTGCCGGGTCGCCTTGCCCGCGCACCAAGCGAGCGAGATTCGCCAAGCATTGGCCTCGCGACTGACAGATGAAAGCCCATTGGTCAGGGAGCATGTGCAATGGGCGCTGTCAGTCAACAGTCAGATAACAGACTTGGATGGAATGCACTTGACATAGATCAAGCTTTGGGTCGTGCTGGATGACTATGCTGGCAGGCATGAATGCAGCCTATGCCTTGCTCGATCGGCCTCACCCCTTAGGCGGCTCAGGACCATATGTATCTTGTCCTCGGTTGAGTAATGCCGCCTAGTGGCTCTTCTGATTGAAGGTGATTCCGCATGACATCACAAGCTATTGACCCATGCCAAAGTCCCGGTATTGGTATTGCGTTAACTGTTGAAGCCGCGGTAGAACATGGATGTGGCCAAGGCATAAAGCAACACCGCAAAGGCACGTTTGAGTTGTTTCACCGGCCAACGGTGCGCCATGCGGGCGCCGATGGGTGCGGTGAACACGGTGCTTAGGCACACCATCAACAAGGCGGGCAGCCACACATAGCCAAAAGAATAAAGAGGTGTACCCGTGACATGCCAGCCGCTGACCACATAGCCCATCGCATTGAACAAAGCGATGGGGAAACCCAGTGCGGCACTGGTGGCCACCACTTGGCGCATGGGCACGTTGCACCAGACCATGAAGGGCACGCTCATGAAAGCGCCGCCAGCGCCCACCAAGCCCGACACCACACCGATCAAGCCGCCAGCAGCGGTTTGACCGACCGGGCCGGGCATGTCACGCGAGGGTTTGGGTTTGCGATCAAGCAGCATTTGCGTGGCTGAAAAAGCCGCAAAGCCCGCAAACACCAAGGCCAACACAGCGCCATTGATGAACGCGAACAGCCACAAGCTGGAAATCAAACTGCCCACAATCAAACCAGGGGTCAGGCCTTTGACAAGGTCCCAGCGCACCGCACCAAGTTGGTGGTGCATGCGGGTGCTGGCCAAAGAGGTCACCACGATGGTGGACATGCCTGTGGCGATCGCCATTTTCACGGCCAGGGCATTTTCAAGGCCCAAACCATTGTGAAAAATGAGGCTCAAGATGGGGATAATTACCAAACCACCGCCTACACCCAGCAAGCCTGCCAAAAACCCTGTGAAGATGCCCAACAAGGCAAGGGCCAGCAATATCCAAGACAACGGTGATTCCAATCCGAAAGTAAAGGGTGTCTGCAAGGCTCTACCGGATCGTCATCCTGAACGAAAGGTTCAGGTGGGCGAGGTCAGTAAGGTGTTGGGTTCATCTGACGCGAGATGATCACGCTAACCAAACGATGTTCCAAGCCCGGGGCTCCAGAGAGCATTGGTTCAAGAAATATAAAACCCGGCAGACTTGCAGACAGGGCTATTCTAGAAGCTCACAGCAAATGGCCGTCTTGGCCTAAGGCATTGTCCAGGCGGTGCAATAAGTTGTGCAGGTTATGCGGAGAACTGTTGGGTTCCAGCGGCGCAGCGGAAAAATCACTGAGTTCAAAAGCAAGGTTGAGCGCAGCGAGCACGGCAATACGGTCACGGGCTTTAATTTTGCCCGCGTCACGGATTTTGCACATGGCTTCGTCAACCTTGCGCACCGCAGTGTGGAAGCGCTCTTCTGCGCCAGGAGGACAACCCAAAATATAGCTTTGACCCATGATTTGAACTTCAACCTGGCTCATGCACCATCCTTGACTTCCACCGGGATCCGGTCGAGCAAGCCATCAATTCGACTGCGAGCGGCTTGCAAACGCGATTTGAGTGAGTCGCGCTCTTGCGTCAAGGCTTCTACTTGAGAGATCAACAAGTCGTTGGTGCGTTTGAGCTCTTCGTAGCGAACAATCAAACGCTCAACGCGTTCGAGCACAGGGTCTAGGGGAGATGTTTCTGACATGATGGCCATTTTAGGGGGCGAACAGTCGCTTGTGGCTAGAATGCGACTGTTGGTGCTCGTGGTGTGGTTCACATGCCGCAGTTCAACGGGAAGCAGAAGTTTTCGCTCTACCAAGTACTTCTTTTTTGTACATGGCCCGAGTTGATGACCAGCCTGCGCTGCCCCCGCAACGGTCAAGCGAACGAAATGCCCCACGCATTTCCGCCCTGTCCAACCCAGCCACTGAGTGCCTTGAACAAGCATTTGGGAAGGCGGACAAGGTTGTTTTCGCCAGCCCGGATACCGGCCAACAAGGTGGAGCCGCGTTTATTCGTGGCTTCTTAACGCTCATGCACTGTCGGGGAAGGCGGTGAGAGCACTTTAACTGGTCATCATCATGAAAATTTCTCGATCTTATGGATCATGTCTGCGCATGGCTTGCGTGGCTGTTCTTGTTTCTTTTGTAAATGCGCAGGCGCAAACCGAGGTGTTGCGAGAGACGGTGGTCACGGCCTCTCGCTTCGAACAATACAGGGACGAAGCCTCAACGGCAGTTCAAGTCATCACACAGCAAGATATTGCAAATTCAGGCGTCAGTTCATTGCCAGATGCGCTGCGCATATTGGCGGGTATCAATGTGCGTGGCAATGCCACAGGGCAATTTGATTTGAATTCAGTGGTTGACATGGGTGGATTCGGCATGACCGCAACTCAAAACACCATGGTTTTGTTGGATGGACGCAAACTCAATCCCATCGACTCCTCTGACATCATGTGGGGTGCCGTCGAAATGTCGTCGATAGAGCGCATTGAAATCATCAACGGCGGCGCTGGGGTGCAGTATGGATCCGGCGCGACCGGGGGCCTGATCAATATCATCACGCGTCAAGCCAACACAAATGGCGGCACGGCGCAAATCAGTGCGGGCTCATTTGGATCAGTGCAGTCCCATGTGCAAGCAGATCAGCGTTGGGATGACAAAAGTGTCATGCTGAATGGCGGCGTATTGAAAGCGGACGGTTGGCGGGCAAACAGCCAAAGCTTGGCCAAAAATATCTTGTTACGCGGCAAACAGGTACTTGATGCACACAGTCATGTGTTTGCTGAAATAGGCGCTTCCGAACAAAGCAATGGATTGACTGGTGGGGTTGTTGGCAAAGTGGGTGAAGGTGACCAACGGGCTACAAAGTTCAACAATGTAGATTCCAATATCTCATCCACAACTCAGACGATTCGACTAGGCGGGTTCACTGCGCTGAGCGATCTCAGTTCTCTGGATGTGGATCTTTCGGTGAACAAGAAGACGAGCGATTTCAAGCAGCCTTATTTCGATACGGCGGACTCATTTGGTGTTTTCATGGGAGCTGGTTTTTTGACGGGCCCCGGAAGATCAGACTTGGATGGCCAAACCATCTCTTTCAACCCCAAATGGAAGACCATGTTCTCGAATGGAGGGCATCTTGTTTTAGGTTGGGATGTTTCAAAAGCCGAACAGTCGGGATCCTCTTACTTCGGCCCCGCCGCACAGCAACTTATTTTGGCCAACCAAGGCGCAGGATTTGTTGAAAACATTGTCACAGACCAACAATCGGTGACTTTGAATAACAGTGCGATTTACGCGACGAGTCAAATGCCGGTGAATGAAACTGTCAATGCTCATTTGGGTTGGCGCTCTGAGGTTCAAAAATATGCCAGCACCGATATCAACAAGGCCAGCGGCACACAAACCAGTGCAGGGCAATACAGTGCCAATGCCTATGAAGCAGGCCTGAACTTCAAGGCTGGGTTGGCGTCTCGGTACTTCGCTCGCATCAACCACTCCTTTAGATTTGCCAATACCGATGAATATTGGGGTCTAGACCCTGTTTCTTACAGCAGGGTTTTCTCTGGCGAACTTCGTCCTCAGTTCACCCAAGCCTATGAGGTGGGCTATGAGCGTTCAGCAAATGGCCATCATGGCTCGTTGATCGCATCTCAATCCTCGACGCAAGATGAGATCCGATACAACCCCAGCTATTACAGAAATTCAAACTTATCGGATGACGTTCTGAGGCGCAGTTTGGTGGGGACTTATGCTTACACCACACCAAGTGGCTCCAAAATAAGCTTGACAGCACGATTGCAGCAAGCAGAGTTTGCGAATGGTCTCTACAAAGGTCAGGCCTTGGGCTTGGTTCCGGCGACCATCTACACCGCATCCTTGATTCAACCCCTTGATGCATTTTCCAAGCTGGGTTTGAGTGTGATGCGCGTCTCTGAACAAAACTATGACATCGCACCAGACAAAATGGACGGAAAAGACAAAATGCCCGCATTCACTCGTGCTGATTTGTTTTGGACCCATCAGCACGACAAATTGGAATACAAGGTCGCGATCAAAAATCTTCTGAACGCAGTGTCTAGTAACTATGGCGGGTTTGCGTTTGTTCAATCACCCGGGGCTACTGGCTCCTCCACCTACTATTACTTTCCTTCAGACCCGCGCTCCTTTCACTTGGGCGTGACTTATCGTTTTTGATTGACCAACATGATTCACCTCCCTCAACGCATCATCTGCCTCACCGAGGAAACCACCGAGTGGCTCTACCTCTTGGGGCAGTCTGAGCGGATTGTGGGTATATCGGGGTA
>Ga0247832_1003556_pt1 | contig 21116 bp, 20 predicted proteins | sample LaCruzMarch2015__10_FD_192407 | JGI IMG/M metagenome (GOLD analysis project Ga0247832, IMG submission 192407) | Freshwater microbial communities from meromictic Lake La Cruz, Castile-La Mancha, Spain - LaCruzMarch2015_4m | ecosystem: Environmental > Aquatic > Freshwater > Lake | place: Spain... | reverse complement strand
TGGTCGCGCGTGGCGACTTGGGCAGCGAGTGCCCGATCGAGGACCTGCCTATCATCCAGAGAACGATCGTGGAGCGCTGCTCCTACCACGGGCGAAAGGTTATCGTCGCCACCCAGATGCTGGAGAGCATGATCGAAAACCCGGTGCCGACGCGTGCGGAGGTGACGGATATTTTCAATGCGGTGATCGAGCAGGTGGACTGCGTGATGCTCAGCGGTGAGACCAGCGTGGGCCGCTACCCGGACAAGTGTGTGGACGTCCTGCACCGCGTGATCAGCCGCATCGAGGCAGCCTACAAATCTGAACGCTTCGTCAGTGATGCTCCGCTGAAGACGAACAAGCACAAGACTGTGAAATCGGCAATCGTACTAGCCAACAGCATCGAAGGTAGCAAGCTGCTTGTCTTTACTCTGCGCGGCGTCATGGCGCACCTGCTCGCGCATCAACGGCCCGAAATGGCACCGATCTTCGCCTTCACGCCGAATCTGCACGTCAGCCGCACACTGACCACAGCACGTGGTGTGCACCCTTGGGTCATTGACTTCGTGCCGGGCAACCCGGACCAAAACATCCGCAACGCCATCATGCTGCTTCTCGACAAGAACCTAATCAAGAAAGGCGACCCACTGGTCATCCTGAGCGACGCGCTCTATGACGAAGCTAACGTGGATGCGATCTTCTTGCGGGAGGCGTGAGACCATCCAGGAGCGGCAGTTGGTAACCGCCGTCAGCACTGGTTCGAGTAGCCGCAGAGCTGACTGCGTGGTGTTTGTTGGCGATAAGAGAGTGTGGCCGAGGCTGCCGTAGCTCAGCAAACGGCTAGAGCACTTTTTGCGGCAGCACTCGATTTGCCTCATCAAGAAGTATGCGCTTTGGCTTCACCGGGGTCTCGGTGATGGCCCAGGCCATGATCGTCACCCGGTGGCCAGTGTTGATCAGATGCGCGGCAGCTCCGTTGATGACGATTTGCCCAGAACCCGCAGGGGCAGGGATGACATAGGTTTCCAGTCGTGCTCCGCTGGTGATGGACGTGACGAGCACCTTCTCACCGTCCCAGAGATCAGCGGCCTCCATGAGGTCAATGGGAATAGTGATGCTGCCTTCATAGTTGACGTTCGCGTCGGTGATGAATGCGCGGTGGAGCTTGGATTTGAGGACGGTGCGGAGCACAGAGAGCGGGGGGTGAGGGGAAAAACAGAATGGCGGTGAATCTGGCTCGTGCAAGGGATTGCAAGGCTTGGAATGAGAAACGTGGCGTGAGATCAGCGATTCCAGTGCGCGTTTTGCCGCGTCTTCCCTATGTCGCCTTAGGCCTCCATAGAAAATGATAAATAAACCGAAAAATTATGGAGGTTATATGAATACGGTGGATTCGGGGTTACCCCTGCCTTTCTCTATGGCCGCAACAATTGAACTCACCCCGTCCCAACCCATGAGTCATCATGGCAGAGACCCGCTGTTCTCCCCGAAGCCGGTCGTGGGGCCGCTGACGGAGGGACTCGCTCAAGGGCTCGGGTATGGCATGGAGGCTGCACCCGTGCCAGCACCCACCATCGCTGAGTTGCCTCCATCATCTCTGCCGATGCCGCCGGTGATTTCTGAAGTGAAGACGGCGGTCATGGACTTCATGCTGCAAACCATGCAGGGACTCAAGCTGGAGAAGCAATCCGCCGCTGGGTTGGAAACCATGCGGATGCAGATGTTTGGCCGCTACTATGAGGAACTGGAAGGCAGAATGAAGGAACTGCGTCAGGTGCTGGATGGCGGTGTCTCGCGGGCACGGAAGGCCATGTTGGAGCGTGTGGATGAACTGGGCGCAGCCCTGCATAGGGACACGGTTTCGCTGCGTCAGGAAGTGCAAAAGGAGTTGGAGGACCTGAAGCGCGATGTCTTCACGACCGTGACCAAGGCGCTGACCGACCGTATTGAGCAGCAATCCAACTCGTGCAATGAAGCCATCAGCAGCTTCGGCGGTAGTCTCGATCAATCGCTCGAACAGCGTGTCGTGATCACCTTGGAATCGACCCTCATGCGCATGGCGGCAGCCCGCAGGGGTGCGGAACCTGCTTCCACCTAACTCAAGCTGATGCGTTTGGCCGCTGCAGAACTGATCCAAGGACCGAGCACTCCGCGTGGGCAGAGTGCTTGTGGTGCCACATTGGACAAAGTGACTGCGTGGCTGGATGAGCAACGCGAAGACATTGCCTCAGGAATCACAGCGGCTGAAGCTGCTGCAGCGCCTTTGCCTGCTGGGTCTCGCCATGATGCGCTCTGGCATACCTTGACACTTATAGGCGCGCCCTTGCTCTGGCCAGCAACCATGGAGGCTCTTTGGCTGGGCGAGCCAGTCTGGCAGCATTTACAAAAGCGGGGACAATGGTTTCAGGTGGTTGAGGCCATGCTTTGGGATGGGGCAAACGATCAGGTGCTGGCCAAGGCCGAGCGCGCTTGGCGTCGTGTCGCCTCGACTGAGTCGGCGTTGGAGACCTTGTTGCGAGTGCCGATGATGGGGGACAACGAGGGCGAAACGAGCGCCAACGCGGCCCCAGATGAGCACGTTATCGTGCTGGTTGGCATGCAATCACGGCTGGCGGTTCGAGTGTTTGGCTACCCGCCGCCAGAGCTGCGCGATGCGCTTCAAGACATCTATTTTGAGGCCGACGAAGTGCTGGAGGAGTCCGTGGCGGAGGCGCAGGATCGGTGAGATCTGGCATAGCCACTGGTGCAGAAGGCCCTCATTCGCTCGGGCCCGCGGGCTGCTCCCTGGAATGGCAAGACGGCTGCTCGCGCGCTCATGGTTCTTGGCTTGTTGGCTGCCGGGCTGGTGTCTTGGGTGGCCAAGCAAGAGATTAACTGGGAGCAGGCCACCGCCCACTTGGATGCTGAACCAGGGCTCAAAGTCACGGCGTCGTCCCTGCGCTGGGGCATCCGCGAGGTCGAAGGACTGCGTGATGTCAACGCCGAGGACCCCGCCGTGGTGCTGCGTCGTCGATGATGGAGCTCCCGTGCGGTTCATCGCAGTTAGCATGCTGCGCTACTTCGGCTATCGTGTGATCGAGGCGGAGGATGGCGAAGATGCCCTCAACATCTTGCGCACCGCGACCCTGCCTGTAGACGCCGTTTTGATGGATGTTTACACGCCGAAGCTCTCTGGGCACGACACCTTTAAGCAGCTCCGTGCTCTGGGTATCAATGTGCCCGTCATCGTGTGCAGCGGCTTCATGGTGGAGGCCTCCGAGTTCAATGCTATGACCCGGGGGCACCATGGTCTGGTGGACGTCATTTAAAAGCCCTAAAGCATGGAGACGCTGGCCGGTGTGATCGGAAAAGCTGTCGCCATGGGGCATCAAGCATTGGTAGCCTGATACAAGAACGTGGTCAGCGGGCTCGTCGCTCTCGCCTCGGTGCTTTGATGCCCGAGCCCGATTTCATAAGCGCTGCGACCGGCCTCACAGGCTTGTTTGAAAGCGGTGCCCATCCGCACAGGATCGCTTGCCACGGCGATGGCGGTGTTCACCAAGACGGCATCGGCTCCCATTTCAAAGGCTTCCGCCGCATGACTCGGTGCGCCGATGCCCGCATCGACCACCACTGGCACGGTGGCTTGCGCAATGATGATCTCGATCATCTTACGTGTGGCAATGCCTTGGTGCGAACCAATCGGAGACCCCAGCGGCATGACTGTCGCCGTGCCCACGTCTTGCAAACGGCGCGCGAGCACCGGGTCGGCGTTGATGTAGGGCAGCACAATGAAGCCTTCCTTCACCAGCACCTCGGCCGCCTTCAGTGTCTCAATCGGGTCTGGTAGCAGGTAGCGAGGGTCGGGATGAATCTCCAACTTGACCCAGTTTGGCAGTCCCGCCGCGACGGCGAGCCGTGCAAGGCGCACGGCCTCCTCCGCGTTCATCGCGCCACTGGTGTTCGGTAGCAGTAGCACATTTTTCGGGATGAAATCCAGGATGTTTGCAAAGGGGTCGCCTTGGCCGCTGAGGTCAGCCCGGCGCAGGGCCACGGTGACGATCTCGGTTTGGGAGGCGATGATCGCTTCCTGCATGAGTTCACCAGAAGCAAACTTGCCCGTGCCGAGCATGAGGCGCGAGGTGAAGGACCGTCCGGCGATGGTGAGAGGGGTGTTTTGCATCAGCACAGAGATCGTAGAATCAACCCAGCACCCGAGCTAGCAACTCATCCGTCGGCAGTTGGAGGCCGATGTAAAAGTCGCCGAATTCGGCATACTGCGCGCTGACTTCATCGAAGCGCATCTCATAGACGATGCCTTTGATGTGATGGGTGTCATGGGCGAAGAGCGTGACGCCCCACTCAGCCTCATCCAAGCCGGTGCTGCCAGTGATGAGTTGGCGGATTTTGCCAGCCCAGGTGCGTCCTACGCGCGCGTGACCGGCCATGAGCTGACGGCGCTCATCGAAGGTGTGGGCATACCAATTTTGGCCCACATTGCGGCGCTTGTTCATGTTGTAGAAGCACATGACCTGCCAGTCTGGCATGTTGGGATACAGGCGGTCATGGGTGTATTTGGCCATGCGCGCACGCCACTCGCCGAGGCGGGCCTCAAAGGCTTCGCTGCCTTCCTCCAGCTTCTCCTCGTTCACCAGTTGCACCTTGAACTCCGACTCCGGCGTCGTGTATTCACTGAGTTCGGTCATCGACAAGTAGCTGTAGGCGGGGATCAGCACGTCGGGTCCGAACACTCGGCCCAGTTGCTTGGAAAAACGATCCGCATCGTGCAGGTCAGGCGTGAGCAGCATGAAGCCGAGGTCGCTCTTCGGCCCGATCATGCTGAAGGTGATCAATTGCGTGTCCGGGTGCGTGCGGATCGTCTGCACCAGTTTCACGTAGTTCATCTTGGCCTCGGCTTTCTCCGACTCGTCCAGGATGGACCACTGGCTGTGGTTGATGTGGAAAAACAAGTGCAGGACGTGCCAGCCTTCCAGAGGGCTGAGTGGCTTGATAGCGGTCGGGGGTATGTGTTCGGGCATGATTCAGCCACCTTTCAAAGAAACGTCCCGTGGTCAAGGCAGCGTCCTGGCACAAGTGATGCGACAATTGACCCACCAAAAAATTCCATTGCGCCGCCCTCGCGAGGTTTTACTATCCGCCCCCCAACCCACACACAACAATGGCCGACGCAGCAAATAAATATTCCCAGAACATCACCGGTGCTTATTACGTGGACGATCAATGCATCGACTGTGACTTGTGCCGTGAAACTGCGCATGACAACTTCAAGCGCGATGACGACGGTGGTCATTCCTACGTCTTCAAACAGCCTGAAAGCGATGAAGAGCGCGCCTTGTGCGAAGAAGCCCTGGCTGGCTGCCCTGTCGAAGCCATTGGCCGCGACGGTGAGTAATCGTCTGATACATTCCTTTTTCCAGAAACGGCGCTCCGCACGAGCGCCGTTTTTGTTGCTGCTACTGGTGGCCTGCATGGCTGGCCAAGCCTGGGCGCTGGAGCGCTACGAGTTCACCCAGCCTGCGATGGGCACGCTGTTCCGCATCACTTGCTACGCGGACTCGCAGGCTCAGGCGCAAGGCGCTGCGGACGCGGCTTTCCAGCGCGTGCAGGCACTCAATGCCATCTGCTCCGACTATTTGCCGGACAGCGAACTGATTCGCCTTTGCAGGGCAGGGGAGATGACCGCCAGCCAGGATTTACTCGCTGTCATTCAGCGCTCGGGGGAGTTGGCCAAGGCGACCGATGGCGCCTTCGACATCACCGTGGGCCACTATGCGAACCTTTGGCGGCGAGCCAAACGCAAGGGAGTGCTGCCCACGTCTGAGCACCTCACCAAAGCCAAGCTCGTGACAGGCTGGCAACAGGTGCGTCTGGATGCCAAGACACGCCGCATCACGCTAGCAAAACCTGGGATGCAACTTGACCTCGGAGGCATTGCCAAGGGCTACGCGGCGGATGCAGCCTTGCAGGTGCTGAAGACACAAGGCATCGCCTGCGCTGTCGTCGCCGCCAGTGGTGATCTCGCTATTGGTGATCCACCGCCGGATGCGTCTGGCTGGGAGGTGAAGCTGCGCACCTTTGGAGCTCCCGAAGCAACCGACCAACTGGTGACGCTGCGCTTGAAGAACTGCGGCGTGTCCACCAGCGGCGACTTGCATCAGTTCATCGAGATCGGCGGTCAGCGCTATTCGCACATCATTGATCCCAGCACAGGCCTGGGCTTGACGGAAAGGCGCGCGTGCTCGGTGATCGCACCGGATTGCACGACGAGCGATGCTTTGGCGACGGCGCTATGCGTTCTAGGCACCGAGCGGGGGAACGAACTGCTCAAGACAATGCCCGGAGTGCAAGCGCGATGGCCACGAGGTGGGGCCTCGGCCCCAGAATGAGCGCGCCCTTGCTCCCGCGCCGCTTCTCGCTAGTCTCACGCTCCCTTTTCCCCGATTCTGACCCCATGAGCGCCATCAATTACAAAGACACCGTCCTGCTGCCGAAGACCGACTTCTCGATGAAGGCGGACCTTGTCACGCGCGAACCGCAGCGCTTGGAGAAGTGGGAAGCCTCGAAGCTCTACGAGCAGATCATGGCCAAGCGCAAGGGCTCGCCCAAGTTCATCCTGCATGACGGCCCGCCCTTCGCGAATGGTGATGTCCACATGGGCACGGCGCTCAATAAGGTTCTCAAGGACCTGATCGTGAAGTCGAAGACCATGGCGGGCTTTCACACGCCCTTCATTCCTGGCTGGGACTGCCACGGGCTACCCATCGAGTTCAAAGTCGTGAAGGAAGCGCAGAACCTCGCCCCTGCGGAAGTGCGCACGCGCTGCGAAGCCTTTGCTCGCGGCTTCATCGACATCCAGCGCAAAAGCTTCAAGCGCCTCGGTGTCTTCGGCGACTGGGAGAATCCGTATCTCACGCTCGATCCGGCGTATGAGTCCGACATCATGCGCACCTTCTCGAAGTTCGTTGAGAAGGGCTTGGTCTATCGCAGCAAGAAGCCCGTGCAGTGGAGCTACGGCGCGCAGACCGCGCTGGCCGAGGCCGAAGTGGAATACAAGGAGAAGACATCGCCTGCGATCAATGTCAGCTTCAAGTTGCTAAATCCGCCGCCCGGTCTGGAAGACGCATCGATGGTCATCTGGACCACGACGCCTTGGACACTGCCCGCGAACCTGGGCATCGCCCTGCACCCAGACTTCGACTATGTCTGCGGCACCTTCGCACATGACGATGGTCGCTCGCAGAAATTCGTCATCGCGACCTCGCGCCTGGAATCCTTCGCTGCGGCCACGGGCTTCAAGCTGACGGACGACACGCCGCAGAAGCTGAAAGGCACGGCCTTGAACGGCTGCGAGGCGCAGCATCCGTTCCTGCCGCGCACTTCGAAAATCATCAACGCCCTGTTCGTCACCGACGACACCGGCACGGGCGCGGTTCACATGGCTCCTGGTCATGGTGCGGACGACTACATCGCAGGCCGCGAGCATGGGCTGGACATTTTGTCGCCGGTTGATGACAACGGTTGTTACACCGCCGAGTGCGGCTTGCCCGAGTTCGTGGGCCGTCATGTCTTCAAGAGTAACGAAGGCATCATCGAGATCCTCCAGGCCAAGGGCGCGCTGCTCTCGCAGGAAAAGTATGTGCATCAGTATCCGCACTGCTGGCGCTCGAAGACGCCGATCATCTTCCGCGCGGTGTCGCAGTTCTTCATCAAGATTGACGACATCCGCGCCAAGGCACTTTACGAAATCGACAAGGTGAACTGGCTGCCTGCCTGGGGCCGCAATCGTATCTTCGGCACGGTGGAAAGCCGTCCCGACTGGTGCATCAGCCGTCAGCGTACCTGGGGCGTGCCGTTGCCTGTGTTCTTCAAGCCGGACGGCGAAGTCGTGCTCGACACCACGGTCATTCACAAAGTCGCCGACGCGGTCGAGAAGCATGGCACGAATCTCTGGTTCGAGAAGGACGACGCCTTCTGGGCTGACCTTGTGGGCCTTCCCGAAGGCTGCACACGTTGCAAAGACACGCTGGATGTGTGGATCGACTCCGGTTGCTCCAGCGTTGCCGTTTTGGATCGCCATCCCGAATTGCACAGCCCGGCGGATGTTTACATTGAGGCCACCGATCAGCATCGCGGCTGGTTCCAGTCGTCGCTGATGGTCAGCGTCGTCGCGCATGACGAGGCACCTTACAAGAGCGTGATCACCCACGGCTTCGTGGTGGACACCAGCGGCAAGAAAATTAGCAAATCTGAGCAGGACAAGAACAAGAAGCCGATGACGGCCGACCACTACTACAACAAGTATGGTGCGGACATGGTGCGCCTGTGGGTCAGCAGCGTGGACTATCAGAACGAGGTGCCGTTCAGCGAGGAACTGTTCCAGCAGACGGGCGAAAGCTACCGCCGCATCCGCAACACCATGCGCGTGCTGCTCGGCAACCTGAATGATTTCAAGCCCGAGTTGGCCGTGAAGCCAGAGGCGATGACGCTCATCGACCGCTGGGTGCTGGAGCGCCTGCACGATGTGACCAAGCTGTGCGTCGAGGCTTACGCGGGCTACGACTTCCGCAAGGTCTTCACGCTCATCAATCAGTTCTGCGCCAGCGACCTGAGCAGCCTCTACATCGACATCACCAAGGACCGCATGTATTGCGACGCCGCGAACAGCCCGCGTCGCCTTGCCACGCAAACCGCCATCCGCGAGATCATGGAGACGCTGTGCAAGCTGCTGGCCCCGATTCTCGCCTTCACCGCTGATGAAGCTTGGGAGCATCTCGGCTACACGACCAGCGTGCATCTCGAAGTCTTCCCAATCCCGAACCCGGCCTATGCAGGCAGCGATGCCAATGTCGCCGTCGAGGAAATGGTGAAGGCCCGCGCTGTCATCGCCCAATCCATCGAGCCCGAGCGTCAGGCCAAGAAGATCGGTTCATCGTTGGAAGCGACCGTGCGTCTGACCCTGCCGAACGAAGGCTTCACGCACGCCGTCTGGAACGATGCTGCGACTCTGCACGAGTTCTTCATCCTCAGCGAACTGCACATTGCTCGCGGTGACGCCCTTGCCGCCGTGGTTGAGGAGTCTTCACATCAAAAGTGCGGCCGTTGCTGGAAGCACCTGGAAGACGTCGGCACGCATGAAGCTCATCCAGCTTTGTGTGGGCGGTGCGTGGAGGCGGTGTGATCCGCGGGACAAGGACACCTGGTCCGTGAAAGCTGTGGATAAAGAATGCCTCGTCCGTTGTTCGCTGCCAACGATGATGGATGTGACCGTGCTCAATCCATGCTCAGACACACCACTTCGCCTTCGGCATTCCGCGTGTAGAGCTGACCGTTCGATAGCACCGGGGTGGACCAGCAGCGGCCGGTTTGCACTTGGGCGCTGGCGAGTGGGTCGTAGCCATCAGGTGAGGCCTTGGCGATGCTCAGCTCGCCAGTGCCGCTGAGGATGATGAGCTTGTCCTGGGTTGCGGTGAGGGCTCCGGCCTTGGCCACAGGCTCGCTCCACTTCACTTTGCCGGTGGCCATTTCCACGCACTTCAGCATCGTGTTCGCACGCTCGTCGCCGTCGATGCCATACAGATGACCACCGATCAGCACGCTGGGGCTCATCTGATTGCGCATGTCGCGATTCTGATACACCTGCTGAGGCTCGGCGCTGCTGATGTCGAAGAGCCCGCAGCCCTTGCCATAGCCAGTGCTGATGAAGAGCTTGCCCTCGGCTGGAATGGGGTCGGCCGCATTCACGTAGTAGCGCGTTTCCCAGGGGATAGCCCAGGCGATCTTGCCAGTGTCGGGAGCGAGCGCGGTGTAGGCCTCCTTGGTGGCCAGGATGACCAGGTCTTGTCCGCTGGCCTTGATGGGCAGCGGGGTCGAGTAGCCGGCGGGCGCGTCGCCTTCGGACTTCCACACGATCTTGCCATCGGCCTTGTTCAGAGCCACGCCTGCGGCACCCACATTGAGGATCAGCTTGTCGCCATGCACTAGGGGGGAGCCAGCAAAGCCCCAGTCAGGAATGCCAGCGCCGATCTCTGTGGCGATGTTCTTCTGCCAGGCAATCTTGCCCGTGGCCGCGTCGAAGCAAAACACATCGCCCCACTTGCTCAAGGTGAAGACCTGTGTGCCGTCAACGGTTGGCGTGCTGCTGGGGCCGCCTTCATAATATTTGTCGCCCAGCTCCGCCGCATACGAGTGCTTCCACACTTCCTTGCCGGTCTTGGTATCCAGGCAGAAGACGGTGTCCTGATCGTCTGCGTGGCCGAGCGTATAAACTTTTCCATTCGCCACAGCAAAGCTTGAGAATCCTACTCCCACCTGGGCTTTCCACAGTTCCTTGGGGCCATTGCCTGCGAAGCTTGCGGGAACCGTCTCCGTAGAGATACCCGTGCGGGCGCTGCCCCGCCAATGCGGCCAGTCAGCGGCTTGAACGGCGGAGGCGACGAGCAGGGGAAGCAGGAGGCATTTCATGGGCTGTGAATAATATCAGGCAGACATACGGCTGCCAAGCGGGGAAAGTTAAGGCAGAGGGTGCTAAGTTTTTAGTGCCTGGTATGGAAGTTCAACTTTAAGAACGTCGCACTAAAAAACCAAACATTGAGCACTTTTACGCCGCCCCTCAAACCCAGAAGCCGCACAAGGGACGGTGCGGACCACCCGGTGCCCCTTGCACCTCTCGCCACGCTCGCTATCGGAGCGCTCGTGAGCTACCAAGTTTTCGCCCGTAAATACCGCCCGCAGACCTTCGCCGATGTGCTCGGTCAGGATCATGTGGTGCGCACGCTCCGCAATGCCATCGCACAGAACCGTCTGGCTCATGCTTATCTGTTCGTGGGGCCACGCGGCACGGGCAAGACTTCCACGGCCCGTATCTTTGCCAAGGCGTTGAATTGTCCCGGCGGGCCGAGCATTGAGTTCGATCCGAACGATCCAGTCTGCAAAGAGATCGCCGAAGGCAATAGTCTGGACGTGCTGGAGATCGATGGTGCCAGCAACAACGGTGTCGATCAGGTTCGTGACCTGCGCGAGACCGTGAAGTATGCGCCGGCCAAGGGTCGCTACAAAATCTACTACATCGACGAGGTGCACATGCTCTCGACCGCCGCGTTTAATGCGCTGCTGAAGACGCTGGAAGAGCCGCCGCCGCATGTGAAGTTCATCTTCGCCACCACGGAGGCGAACAAGATCCTGCCCACGATCATCAGCCGCTGCCAGCGCTTCGATCTGCGTCGGATTTCAGACCCCGTTATTGCCAAGCACCTGCTGCATATTGCGGAGTTGGAAAAGGTGAACCTCAGCGAGAAGGCGGCGTATTCGATTGCCAAAGGGGCCGATGGCGGCATGCGCGATGCGCAGTCCATGCTCGACCAATTGGTCGCCTTCTGCGGCACGGACATTGAGGAAACGGATGTGCTCGACATGTTCGGATTCACTCCGCAGGAAGCCGTGAGCGGCCTGGCCCAGCACATTCTGGCACGCGACACAGTGGGCGCGTTGCGCTTTGTGCATCAGCAGTCGGATGCAGGCAAGGACCTGGGCCGTCTGTTGGCGGACATGATTCAGCAATTCCGCACCCTGCTCGTGTATCAATCCGACGCCGACGCTGCGGTCGAAAATCTATCGCCGGAGATGGCCGAGCAAGTCGCCGCGCAGGCCAATGCTGCGACCACCGAGCAACTGCTGCGCATCGTCGATGGCTTGGCCGAGCTGGACGCGCGGATGCGCTGGGCCAGCAACAAGCGCCTGCATTTTGAACTGGGCGTGATCCAGGCCGTGGAGAGCATGGCCGAGGTGTCGCTCAGTGAAGTGATCGAAGCCATCGACAAGGCCGGGGGCAGCGCTGCCGAGGCTGGCCAAGTGCTGCAAGCGCGCCGCGCCGTGGTGCCCATCGCGCCACCCGTTTCAGTGCCCAAGGCGGGGCCCCCGCCAAAGCCGGGTGAGGGCGTGGTGGAAGATCCGCCTGCTTCCATCGCTAGGCAGGTGGTGCAACCCGAGCCAGAGATCGTTCGCCCGGTTGCCAAGGCGGAGCCCACGCCTGCCCCAGTGGCGGAGCCTGAGCCATTGCTAATGCCGGAGCCTGTGGTCGAAGCTGCCAAAGAACCCATCGTTGTGCCGGATGATCTCTGGGCCGCGATTCAGCCGCTGGTGCAGGCGAAGCGCCCGCTCATTGGCACCTGGGTGCAGATGGGCACGCAGATGGCCTATGCGAATGGCAAGCTGAAGGTCGGCTTCCCCACAGCGGAGGTGCACTCGCGCGATAGCCTTTTGCGCGAGACGACGAAGAAGTTCCTGGAGCAGCTGTTGCAGGAGGTCGCGGGTACACCGGTGAAGCTGGAGACGGTGGTCGATGCCAGCTTGAAGGTGCCCGAGGTGCAGTCCTTTTTCCTGGGGCTGTCCGAGCCTGAGCCTGAGCCCGTGAAAGCCCCCGCTGCGGCGGCGAAAGTGGAGCCTGTGCTCGAACCAGCACCTGATGATTCGGCGAAGGACGATTTCTATGACGACCCGCTGATCAAGGCCGCTGTGGAGGTCTTCAAGGCGAAGGTTGTAAAGGCGTAGCAGGAGCAGGGCTCCTTCACGATTTGCCGTGTGACAATGGCCGCGTGGGTAGTAGAATTTGTCCACCTCCATGGACACCTCTTCCATCTTCTCACCACTGAACACCTTCATCTATGGCTTCCTGCTGGGTGCCGTGTTTTTGGTGCTCGCCCTTTACAGCCACTGGAAGACCAAGCGCGAGTTCAAGCGCTACAAGCTGCATCTCAGTGACAAGCTGGAGCTGGATGCCAAGCAACTAGGCGACTCCAACAAGGAGCGAGCCAAGCTGTCGCAGGAGAATGAGCACATGCGTCTGCAAGTGGCCCGTCTTAACGAGCGCAGTGACAACAAGCTGCAGCGCGAGCTGGAAATCCTGGCCCGTGCCGAGAAGCACATGCTGATCAACGCACCGGGCTTTGCACCCGCCTGGGAGATGGCCAAGTCGAAGGCCATGGAGCAGATTCAGAGCGAGGAGAATGGTTCATCCTTCCCGCAAAAGATCTTCCGCAAACTGATGGGCACGGGTGGCCAAGGCACGGTTGTTGCCCTGCCCGCCGAAGCTGCGGCCAAGGCAGCGGAAAACTCCGGCTCTGGCAGCAACTCGGCGGCTTAACGGCCTACCACTTCACCGTCTTCAGATACTCCAGATGCTTTGGCAACTGGTCGATGACGGTGTCGCTTTCGTCCTCGATGAAGTAGTGCTTGATGCCGATTTTCTGTGCGGCAGCGAAGACTTCTGGCCAGTTCACTTGGCCTTGGCCGAGCACCACGTTGTTGTTCACGTCGGTGTGGCCGGTCAGCGCCCCAGTGGCCACGCCTTTCTTCAGGTCCTTGAGGTGCATGAGCACCCAGCGGTCGGGGTAGGTATCCATCAGTTTCACCGGGCTCTGGCCAGGGAAGACGATCCACAGCACGTCCATCTGGTAACTGACGGCTCCGGGCGTGGTTTCCTTGATCAAGCGGTCGGCCAGCGTGCCATTCTCGCCGGGCTGGAATTCAAAGCCGTGCAGGTGGTAGAAGAACTTGATGCCTTCCTTGGCCAAGGCGGCCCCTGCTTTGTTGAACACCGAGATCGCATCCGCGCACTCCGCCGCGTCGAATTCAGCCTTGTGGTCGATCCATGCGCAGCCAGCATAATGAATGCCCAGCGTTTTGGCTTCCTTGACCACCTTGTCCAGATCGTTCTTCCAGCGGCCGTAGCTGAAGTGGCTGCTGACCGCCTTCAGGCCGCGCTTGTCCAGTTCGGATTTCATGGCGTCGGGTGCTAGGTCAGGCACGCCTGAGGCCAGCTCCACTTCGACAATGCCCATCTCCTTCACCTTATCGAGCGTCCATGCCACGCCACGCAGCTTGAACTGTGAGCGCAGGCTGTAGAGTTGCAGACCGGCGGGGGCGTCGAAACTGCCAGCATAGGCGCTGGTCGAGACGAGGGCGAGGAAGGCGGAGGCGATAATTCGTTTCATGGGTCGGTTCGTGCATCCAACCAAACCTGACTTGCCTGTGCAAGCTTCCGATCATCCGTTTTATGGGTTTCTGAGAAATCTGAGAGCGGCTTGGCAGGCTCTAGAGCACGCATTCGAGGCTGCCCCGCGCGGTCCTGCTTGGGCGGATCAGCGAAGATACATGAACTCGTTCGCGGCCAGCAGCGTTTGGCAGACCTGTGCCCAGGCCTCGCTCGGGCTATTCGCTGCCTGCGGATCGCTCAGCAGGGCGAGCACCCGCCGCTGCTCCTCAGGCGTTGGAGAACGACTGAACAAAAGGGCGAACAGGCGCTGCACGCGGCGCTCATCCGTGGACTCGTCATGCAGTCTCGCCGCTAGCTTTTGCGCGCTCTGCATCGCCACGGGGGCGTTCATCATGATCAGTGCCTGGGGGGCCACAATCGTGCTGTTGCGGCTCCCCGTTGGCATGGTCGGATCGGGGTAATCAAACTGCTCCAACATGTCGTAGAGGTTGTTGCGGATGATCGGCAGATACACCGCGCGCCGGGGTGTTTCGTAGCTGGTGGCGTCCTTGCTCGTGTGGTTGAAGACGAACTGCTTGTTGAGCAGCGGGATCGTCTTGCCGCCGATCTGCGGGTTCAGCCAGCCGCTCACGGACAGCATGGCATCGCGAATCTGCTCCGCCTCCAGCCGCTGAATGTTCGCGCGCCAGAGCAGCCGGTTTTCGGGATCAATCAGGCGTGGATCGGACTGGCCCGCCATCGACGGCGACACCCGGCTATCCTGCTGGTAGGCCTGTGAACACATCAGCAGGCGGTGCATCGCCTTGATCGACCAGCCGTTCTCCATGAAGTGGCGCGCCAGCCAATCCAGCAGCGCCGGGTGGCTGGGCTTGTCACCGAGCAATCCGAAGTTGTCCGTGCTGCTCACGATGCCCTTGCCGAAGTGCCAGCGCCACAGGCGGTTCACCGCCACGCGCGCCGTCAGCGGGTGCTCCGTGCTCGCCATCCAGCGCGCCAATTCCAGCCGCCCGCTCTCCTTGGTGTGCAGCACCGGCTTGGTCAGGCTGGTGCGCATGACTTCCGGGAAGCCGCGCTCAACCGGTTTGCCCAGGGTCAGGTAGCTACCGCGAATGTGAATCGGTAGCGTGCGTGTTACCGTCCCTTCCGCCACGCCCATGATCGCGGGCAGCTCCGGTGCCTGCGCCTCTAGCGACTTCAGCACCTGATTCATCCCCTCGATCTTCGCCAAGGTGGCCGCATCAAAGGCATCCGCATCCTTGTCCGGGACTGCCAGGAAACCGGCCAGATCCGTCAGCGCCTCATAGGCCGCGCCCTTCTTGCTGATCAGCGCCTCTGCAAATAGCGGCGCATAGTGCTGCCGCACCGCGCTCGCATTCCCCTGCGCACCACGCCACGCCGCAAAGAACGGGTGCTCCACCTGACGTGCCAGAGCCTGGCGGCAGGTCAGCAGGTAGCGCGGGCGTAGGCCGTGCTCCTTGGCCAGGGCCTCTACCATGGCGTAGTCCGCCTCCATGGGCAGCGTGGCCGCAGCCGCCAAGTAGTCCGCCGCACGGCTTTGCAGCTCTGCCTTGATCTCATTGCGCGCCTTCGTGGTGAAGGCCGTCACCTCCGCACGTTTCGCCTTCACCTGCTCCTCAGCCTTCCTCTTCGCCTCGGTCTGCGCCGGGGTCGCCAGCGAGTGCTCATACCAGAACTTGATCGCGCCCATGCGCTCGTCGCTCAGGCTCTTCGTGCTGCGGAAGATCGCCGCCAGCGCGTAATAGTCGTCCTGCAAAATGGGATCAAACTTGTGATCGTGGCACCGCACACAGCCCAGTGTCATGCCCAGGAAGGCCTTGCCCAGTGTGTCGATCTGCTCGTCGATGATGTCCAGCTCCAGCTTCTGAATGTCGGGCTCCGCCAGCACCCGGGCCCCTAGCGAGAGGAACCCCGTGGCCGTCACCGCATCCTCACTGCGCGGCAGCAGGTCCCCCGCGATCTGCTCGATGAGGAAGTCGTTGTAGGGCTTGTCATTGTTAAACGCCCTCACCACATAGTCGCGGTAGCGCCACGCATGACCGAAGGCGATGTTCTCATCCATGCCATTGGAGTCCGCGTAGCGCGCCACATCCAGCCAATGCCTAGCCCAGCGCTCACCGTAGTGGGGAGACGCAAGCAAGCGCTCCACCACCCGGCCAAAGGCATCCGGCGCAGCATCATCCACAAAGGCCTGCACCTCCTCAGGCGTGGGCGGCAGGCCGATCAGATCAAACGTGGCCCGGCGAATCAGCGCCCGCCTATCCACTGGCGGGGCAGGGGATAGACCCTTCGCTTGCAGAGCTTGGAGCAGGAAAGCATCTACCGGATGCGGCGCCAGACTGCGCGGTGGCTCTGGCTGCGCCAGCGGCTGGAAGGCCCAGTGCTTCCGCCCCTCCGCCACCTTGCCCGGCCCCGACTTCGCCACCACCACCCCCGTGCGCGGATCGGGGGCACCTATCAGCACCCACTTCTCCAGCGTCTTGACCTCCGCCTCCGGCAGTCGGCCCTTCGGCGGCATTTGCAGATCGTGATTCTCGTAGCGCAAGGCCTCGATGATCTTGCTCTTCGCCAGATCACCCGCCACTAACCCAGGACCCGAGTCGCCACCTGTCAGGATCGCCGCCCGCGTGTCCAGCGCCAGCCCGCCTTTGATCTTCTTCTCCGCGCTGTGGCACTCGTAGCAGCGGCTGATCAGCAGCGGCCTCACCTCCTTCTCAAAGAACGCCATGTCCTCCGACGACGCAGCCTCAACGCCCGCCGACAGGGCGAAGACGAACACCGGGGCAAGGAGCAAAGAGAGCCGGATCATGAGCACTGAAGCCTACGCTCCTCCGCAGCCCGGTCTTGCGGTTCATCGCAAAATCAAGGCACGGCGGCCCGTTGGGATACTAGGGAGGCTTCTTTTCCACCCATCACAGGAGATCGAGAAAGAAGAGAAGGAGAGCAGGGCAGGGAGTGAATAGAGAATTGGTAGGGCGCAAAGTATCCCACGACTCCCAAACGAGCCGGAGCCATGGCAGAGCAAGGAAGCCCGTGGGAGTCGGGCGGGAGTCGAAAGGCTAGTTTGGGAGACTTCCGGCCTTCAATGCCAAACAGGAGCAAGGCGGCACTCGTGTCTTTTTTATCGGCACGAGTTGATGACGGGGAACAGCTTCGCCGTGAAAACTGCCAAGCCTCTTGGACACACAAGCCCGCATCGTGTCGCTACTCGTGTTGTTTCAGCGCCATTTTGGGGCTATTTCGTGCCATTTGGCCAGCGTTAGCAATTCACGCGCCCACAAACAAAAACCCCGTAGAACCTTGATTCTACGGGGCTTGAGATTGGTTGCGGGAGCAGGATTTGAACCTGCGACCTTCAGGTTATGAGAGGGAAGTGAGGCACTGAAATTGCTACATTGGGAAGTTACCCGTGCAACTACCCGTGCAATAAACGCTTGTTTTCACTTCATCCCGTGCAACAAAGTGCAGCACGATGAACGCGACAACCAAACGATCACGAGCCGCTAAGCAAGCCCGCCGTGCGGGTGCCAAGAAGGGCGGCAAGCTCTCCATTCGCGAGATCACCGAGACTGCCGACGGCTACACCTGGACGACCTACATGGTTCAAGGCTTTCGTGATGAGTCGGGGAAGTGGAAGCGGCGGAAGTTTCGAGAGCGGGGAGACGCGGAGGCTTTCGTGGCCCTCAAGTCGGTGGAGATGATGAACCACGGCACCAGTCTGCGGGAAGTGGTGACGACCCTTTCACGCGAGCAGGTGAAGGAAGCCGAGTCTGCTTTCGACCGATTAGCGGAACTAGAGCGCGACGGCGACACCGCACGGCGGCACACGCTGGGGGCGGCTGTTGAGTTCTACCTCAAGCATCAGGACGCGGGCAAGACTAAGCCGGTGGAGTTCGACTATGCGCGGCGGCAGTTCCTCATCAGCAAGGAGCGCGACGGCGTGCGTGCCCGCTCGCTCATCCAACTGGATGCCACCCTGCGCCAGTTCGCGGGCATCGTGGGCATGGATGCGCCAGTCTGCGACATCGCCACCGCCGATGTGGAGCGATACCTTGACGGGCTGCGCAGCAAAGACGGGAAGCACAAGGCGGCGGTGAAGACCTTCAACGGCTACCGTGCCGATCTGAACGTGTTCTGCGTCTGGTGCATGGAGCAGACAGACACCAACGAACAAGGGCAAAAGCTGCGCTGGATGCTGGAGAACCCGGTGGCGGCCATCAAGAAAAAGAACGCCGTGGAGCGCGATGTGCCGGAGACGCTGACCGCCTCCCAGGTCCGTGCGCTGCTGCGCTATGTGGAGAGCTTCAAGGGCGGCTGCATGGTGCCATACTTCGCGCTGGCCTTGTTCGCAGGGCTGCGCACGGGCTCCGACGGCGAATTGCAAAAGCTAGCCCTGCATCCTGAAAAGCTGCGCCTCATTGATCTGGAACGCGGCGTGATTCACATCAAGCCCGACATCAGCAAGACCGGCCAATATCGGCAAGTCATCATTCGCCCTGCGTTGGCGGCATGGCTCACACGCTACGGGCTAGACATCTTGCCCACCGGCTACGACCGGCACGTGAAGGCCATCAGAAAGGAAATGGAGCTAGGCCACGACGTTCTCCGCCACACCTTTTTCTCCATGCACGTGGCGGCATTCAAGAGCGTTGGCGAGGCTGCGCTGGAAGGCGGCAACACCGAGGCAGTGCTGAAAAAGCATTACCTGAATCTGGCGACTTACACCGAGGGCGGCGAGTTCTGGGGCATCGTGCCAGAGGCACCGGCCCCCAAGATCATCCCCATCACGGGCAGCATCAGCAAGACCGCGCCCAAGCGGAAGACGGCATGAAATAGCATCTGGACATTTTGTCCAGCCATGCCGATAATCCATCATGCGAATCATCAAGCCTTCAACGGTGCGCGAGTGGATGCAGCGGCATCCTTCTGCCGCGCCGGGACTGGCATGGTGGGCGGACACTATCAAAACCGGATCATGGAAAAACCTTGTGGAGCTAAAGCGGACGTTTCCCGCTGCCGATCAAGTGAAGGTGGCAAGCGGGCGCACCGTGCTGGTGTTCAACATCAGCGGGAATGCCTTTCGCCTCATGGCGGCCATGCACTTCAACCGTGGTCTGGTGTTCGCCGTCGCCTTCATGTCACACGCTGAATACTCCAAAGACCGCTGGAAGGACAAGCTATGAAAACCCTCGCCCAAAACATCCCCTTCAAATCACTACCAAGCGATTACTCCGCGCTATGCCGCAACGTCTGGCTGCCGCGCCCGATTCGCGACAAGACGGACTATCAAGCCGCGCTGGATGCCCTCGCGCCACTGTGGGGGCATGAGAAGAACATGAGCCGGGACCAGTCCGACTGGTTCGCGCTCGTGGCTGACTTGGTGGCGGAGTGGGAGGATGCCCACGACCGGAAGAAAGCCGCGCCGCTGCCGCTGGCGCAGCGTTTGGCTGGCCTGCTGGAAGCCCACGGCATGACCGCTGCTGATCTAGGCCGACTGCTGAAGCTGGAAGCCAGCATGGGAAGCAAGATCATCAACGGCACGCGCCAGCTCACCGCCGCTCATATCCGCAAGCTCTCGGCTCATTTCGCCCTGCCTGCCGACTACTTCCTTTGAGCCACCATGAAACGCCTGAAAAACATCCATCCCGGTGAAGTGCTGCTGGAAGACTTCCTGAAGCCGCTCGCCATCAGCCAGTATCGGCTCGCCATCGCCTGCGCGCTGCCGCATAGCCGGATCACGGACATCATCAAAGGACGGCGCGGCATCTCTGCGGATACTGCGCTGCGCTTCGCTCGTGCCCTTGGCACGTCGGCGGATTTGTGGCTCGGACTGCAACGTGATTACGATGTGGAGGAAGCCAGCCTCACCCATGCCAAAAGCTACAAGGGCATCCCCTTGCTCGCTCATGCGTGACGCGGGAGCCTTCACCTAACGCTGGACAGCATGAGGCGCAAAGAAATAGACGAAAGCGGCGAGGCTGCGATGGAAGGCGGCAACACCGAGGCAGTGCTGAAAAAGCATTACCTGAATCTGGCGACTTACACCGACTGCTAATTCTATATCAGCTGATATAGAAGTTGGCGGCGAAAAAGCATTACCTGAATCTGGCGACTTACACCGAGGGCGGCGAGTTCTGGGGCATCGTGCCAGAAGCACCAGCCCCGAAGATCATCCCCATCACGGGCAGCATCAGCAAGACCACCAAAAGGAAGACGGCATGAACCGCCCCCCTTTTATCTCCCAGGAGATAAAAAGTGTCGGCGTCCAGTTGTTCGGTAAACAGGCTTGCTCAGTCAGGCGTGAACGTGAAAGGCATGACGGGCAGGTGCGCAAAGGTTTAGCATCTGCGAAAGCCAGAGCGGAGCGTGCCGCTGGGGAGAAGTAGCCATAGTGTTCACCAAAATGCAGGTTCTGTTGAGTGAGGAGGGCATTGTGTTGGAGTTTTGAGCCTTTGTGTTGGGGGTGCCTTTCGGGCATCTCGATGCACGCTGATTAGTGGCCGTGTTTGACACCGCACGCCCTACCATGGACCCACATTCCCACACACCTGAAGGACTTCTCACCGCTGAAGAATTGCTAAAGGCCATTTGGCCAAATCCCAAGAGCCGCCCAAGCCTGCGGTGGCTGCGTGAGCAGCAAGCCCGCCGCACGCTGCCCCATGTAAAATGCGGGAGGCTCGTGTTTTTTGACGCAGCCAAGGTTCGCCAAGTCATCGCGAAACGCTTCACCGTGGAGGCCGCCTAACAAAGCAACCCGCCCCCTTGCGGGTGACGGGCTGCGATGACGCGGGGAGCATCATCAGGGCTGTGTCAATCCGCTGGGGCAAACACACCATGCCTATGAGTGAAGACCTATTCGGCTACGAACCTCCCGACGACTCCGCGCCATGTGCCGCGCTGCGCCGACGACTCATCAAAGACCCCGACTTGATCAAGAAATGGGAAGCCATCGCCGATGAAGCGATAACGAAGGGATGGCGTTTCCTTGATCCCGACTGGCTACTGGCAGAATACAAAAACCGTGACAACGCATCATGCAACCGTGTGATTCGCACGGGCATCATGCGCGTCTTGCTCGCCAAGCGTCCAGACTTTCGGACGCTCTACAAGGCCAAGAAATCCAAACACT
>Ga0247832_1003553_pt1 | contig 21148 bp, 16 predicted proteins | sample LaCruzMarch2015__10_FD_192407 | JGI IMG/M metagenome (GOLD analysis project Ga0247832, IMG submission 192407) | Freshwater microbial communities from meromictic Lake La Cruz, Castile-La Mancha, Spain - LaCruzMarch2015_4m | ecosystem: Environmental > Aquatic > Freshwater > Lake | place: Spain... | reverse complement strand
ACTGGTCGCGGACCAACGGTAATTGTGAAGTTTGTTGGTGAACCTGTACAACCATCAAAAGAAGGTGTCACTGTAAATACAGAACTTACTGATGTTAATGTTGTATTGTCTGTTAAAAATGAAAGAATATCACCTGTTCCTGAAGTTGCAAGCGGAGTAGCACTAATAGTTGTGTTGGTTCTTGACCAATTATAAATTGGTGCTGGAGTACTGTTATTTGGAATATTACATGTAAATAAGACATCATCAGAATTTACACCAGCACATTTTAATTGATTTGGAATAGCAGTTATTATTGGAGTTGGTTTAATATTGATTGTCTGTAAAGCTGGGATAAAACCATTACATGTTCCATTGGAGATATACAAGGATGGTGTTCTTGTTATGGTTGTTGCACCCGTATTACAATAAGAATAAGATACATTTTGAGTAGAATTTGGTGTTAATACCAAGAACTGACCGTCACCATAAAGTAAACGTGCTTCAGTTACATTTGCTGTTGTAACCGTCATATTTGCTGTGTAACATGAACAACCCGTTAAATTAGCGTTGGTAACATTTACTGTTCCTGATGGTCCACCGATTGTTACAGTTGCAACCTGTTGAACTGTTGAAGTACAACCTGTTAATGAACTTACTTGTAAAGTAACAATGTATGTTCCTGGTAACGAATAGGAAACAGATGGTTGCCAAGTGGTAGATGTGGTAGGACTTGTTCCAGTTCCACCATTAATATTTGTTGAATTAAAATTCCATACAGCAGTGGTATTGTCAACATTATTGGTTGATGTGTTGGTAAAAGTTACGTTCGTAGGTGGGTTAAAACAAGATACAGCACTTGGAGATGCTGTTGCAGAAGGAACAGGATTTTGTACTGTAATTGCAATAGTTGAATCTTTTACACATCCTAAGTTATCGGTAACAGTTAACTTAATACTTCTGCTACCAGCAGTTGGGAAAGTAAATGGTGCAGGACTTATGCCAGTTGCTGTTGCAGGTGTAGCTGTAGGAGCTGCCCAAGCATAAGTAGTTAATCCTAAACCTGTAGAATTATTTGTTACAGCTACTGTTTGTCCAGTACAAATGAAGTTTCTATCAACAGAAAAACTTGCTAAAGGTTTTCTAACGATTACTTGTTTAGTAGTAGTTTTAGTACAACCAAAACCATCAGTTGCTGTTAAAGTAATCGTATAAGTACCAGCATTTGTGTAAGTATGAGTTGGACTTACAACATTTCCAGTTGTATTTGCAGTACCATCTCCCCAATTCCAAACTCTACTTGCAATTGAAGTTACTGTAGCTTGCGAATTATCTGTTACAGACATACTTGCATTCGCACAAACGGTATCTGCAACTGTAAATGTACCTGTGATACCATGAACTCTAATATAATTAGTTTTTGTTTCAATTTCAAAACATTGGTTATTAACATCAGGATTATCACGTCTATTTCGCATAGAAACTGTGTATATTCCAGGCAACCAACTCACATTAAAATTTCCTGTATTTCCTGTTTCCAAAAAATTATAAGTATTTGGAGTACCTCTAACTGCATTAACAGTTGACCAAGTTGCATTAGTATTGTTAATGTTCCAAACGGTGTGTGCTGCTGTGGTGGCTAACTGTGGAGAAGGAGTTTCATTATAAAAAGACAAAGAACCATTTAAACAAACCTCAGTTGTTACAACCCTAGATACAGATGTATTATTATAAGATTGAAAAGCAGCTGTATTGTTTGGATAAGCAAAAATAGAGGTGGTGATAGCTGAAGCAGGGCAACCTGTTGATGCATCTGTAACAGTTAACTTCACAGAATAAGCTGCAGATTGCGTTTGAGTAAACGTGTGCGCAACAGTTTGTAAAGTCGATGTATTATTTATACCAGAACCTGTATCTCCGAAATCCCAAGCATAAGTTGCTGCACCAGTCGTTCCTGTTGAGGTACTTGTGAATGTTCGTGTTCGTTGATTATCACAGTCAATTGCACTCAATGAATAAGAAGCAACAGGACCTTTAATAACAACCGTAAAACTTACCGAAGTTCCAGCACAACCTAATTGGCTACCCACAGTTGTGTAAGGTGTTGCAACAACTGTGAAATTACCTGAGCTTGCATACGTATGGCAAAATGTACCAGCTTGATCAGTTCTTTCTAGAGATGAACCGTCTCCCCAATTCCACTGCAAAGTATCAGCACCTGTTCCTGTATATTGGAAACAAACGCTATTGTTTGCTACTGCATTAGCTGGAGCTGCGATTGATGAATAACATTGAGTTAAAGGTGTTGTTGCACTAAACAAAGATGTTGGCGGTGCTCCTGAACCTATTGTTATGGCATTTGGAAAAACGGTAGTATTAGTACAACCTGCTGCACTTGTTGCAGTCATAGTCACAGAAAAATTACCCGATGTACTATATGTTACACTTGGTGTATTGGACGTTGAACTCGAAGGGGAACCGCTTTGGAAAGACCAAGAAACTCCTCCAGCAGAATTTGTAGAACTATTTGTAAAAGTTGTTGTAATTGGAGGTGAACAAAAATTAGACACTGCTAAATTATAACTTGGTGTAGGTAAACCTAATACTGTGATTTGAGTTGAGTTAGTTGCAGCACAACCAGTAGTATAGGTAAGTGTATAAGTTGATGTTATTGGTGGGTTTACAGTAATTGTTGAAGTAGTTGCCCCAGTTGACCAAAGATAAGATCCGCCCGTAGCAGAAACTGTAGCTGAAATTACAGCAGATGCACCTGGACAAATTGACCCATCATTTGCTGTCCCTGATGATTCTGTTCTTGTAAATCCAGAAATTGTTGGTGGTGTTGTTATTGAAACTGTTGAGGAAGCTGATGCACTTGAACAAGTACCATCAGAGTAGGTAACAGATCTTGAACCAGCTGTTGTAACGTTAATTGAGGCAGTTGTTGCTCCCGTTGACCAAGTATATGTCCCGCCTGAAGGAAGACCTGCAGCAGTTAATGTTCCTGTTTGTCCTGTACAAATTGCCAAAGTAGCACCTTGTGTAATTGAAACAGTTGGCAAAGCTCTTACTGTGACAACCACATTTTGAACTCTAGAACAACCATTTGCTGTTGCAGTCACAGCATAGGTAGCTTGTAAATTTCCGGATGTATTATTTGTTATAACTTGGCTTATGTTTCCGGTTCCTGTTGCTGGAGCAGCTGATGTAAGTCCTGAAGGCAAAGTTCTTGTCCACGAATATGTTGTTGGTGTAATCGTACTAGTTGGCGTATAATTAAATGTTGAGCCACTACAAATTGAGTTTGGATTCAATGGACTTGTTAAACTTGGAGAATTTGTTACGGTAACTGTTGATAAATTACCAGTTGTAAAACATCCAAATGAGTTCGTTACTGTTACTGTAGGTGTAAAAGTTCCTCCAGATGTAAATGTGTGTGTAAAATCTTCAGTTGAATAGGATGTTCCACCTGCGTTGGCAGCAAAAGAAGCTAATGTTCCACTTCCTGGAGAACAGCTACCATTGAAAGTAACTAAAAGCGGGGAACAACCTGTTGTTGGTGTAACTGAATAAGAGATAGTTGGTTTGTTGTAAACTTGAATAAAACTGTTTTGCGTATTTACAGTTGTTGTCACTCCATCTGTAACAGTTAATCTGACAGTGTAATTACCTGAAACAGTTAAATAAACTGCAACAGAACTTCCGATTGGAGTTTGAGAATATCCGCCAGGTCCAGTTATTAACCATGTATAATTGGGGTTACCATAAGTTGTATTGGTAGCGTTCAGCGTAAACAAGTTATCTGGACATTGAGTGGCATCAGGGCTCGAAAAAGTAGCATCTAGTTGTGAAAAACTCACAAACGAACTCAAAATAATCAAAAGCATAATCCCTAAACTTCTGATTTTCATTGTTGAAAAATCCAATCTCATCTCTTTCAAATTTATGTTGTTTAACTGCAGCATATTCTAAAGCACATAACTATCATTAAGTTACATCTGCAAAAGTACACTTTTTATCTTAGCTTCAAAGCAATGACGCACAAAGTTCGGGTGCGTTGCCTTGTTTTTTTTGATTTAAAAATAGTAATTAAATTTACAACATAAAATGATTATTAATCAACGTTTAGAAGAGTTTAAAGAACAGTTTTATCAATTCTCAATTGATGACTCTTTGGTGAATTTCAATGCCACAAAAGCGATACAAGTTGAACATATTTTTACATTCAAAAAACAAGCAGTAAAATCAATTCTAAAAGAAGCACTTTTTTTTGAAAAAGAATCAGGAATAAATTCACTTTGTTTGATCAAAGGAGTAGTGAAATTAAATTATCGTTACAAAATTATAAATACTCCCGTCTTTGTTAAAAGTTGCCGATTTAAAGAAGATAAAGTCAGTAAAAATGTGCGTTTTGAATGTGAAGAAGAATCATTTGAGATAAATCCATTTTTACAGTTTTACTGCAAAGAATTTTACAACAAAGAACCAATTTCTAATCTTGATTATCTTGACTTTTTAAGAACCACTTTTCAAGCATCTTTTTGTGAAAACAGTTCTTACATTGGCAACTTCCACCCTTACCGACATCGATTTCTTTTTGAAATCAATAATATTCTTGTTTCAGAATCTTTTTCAAGACCTCTAAAACATTTGTTTGGAGAATTAACCTCAACGTATCAAGTAGATAAATTATCGGCAAACGTTATTTTTAGTTGCGATGAAGACCAACAAAAAGTGACGGAGTTAATCAAGAAAGAATCTTTAATCATTCATGGACCGCCAGGAACAGGGAAATCTCAAACTATTACCAATACTATTTTCAAATTTTTGGAGTTAAGCAAAACGATTCTTGTTATCTCGGAAAAAAAAACGGCTCTTGATGTAATTCATTCTAAATTGAAAGAAAGAAATTTAGATTTGATTTCACTTTTTATAACTTCTACAGAAAATAATCAAGAAATTTACAATAGTCTAAGAAATACCTGGATTTATTTCGAAAACTATCAAGCTGAAAATCAGATTATTCCACTGAATAATTCAACGACTTTAAAACAAATTGAAGGATTGCTTGCAGGTTTTCAAAACAAAGAAGCAATTGATGAGGTTTCAATTAAAAATATCTTTGATTCTTATCCAAAAATTGATTTTAAATCAATTAAAACCAGTGGGATTTATCTGCCAAAAATTAAAGAATTCAACAACTTTAAAAACAATATTTCAAAACTTTCAAGTAGTGATTTTGAATTAATTAAACAATTAAATTTCAGTTGTTTTCAATTAGAAAATACTGAGTTATCTGAATCAATTTCCAACTGTTTTAAATCCATATTAGAACTCAAAAAAACGTTTCATTTCAATCAAATTGCTGATTTAAATTTATTGATTAACAAAGCAATTTCGTTTCAAAGTTTTAGTTCGTCAGTTTACAAAAAGTATGGGAGCATATTAACTAAAAACACAAAGAAATTTCTCTCGCTTAGAAAAAAATGGAATCAACTTTCAATCGAACTTACTAACTATAAAATTCAAGAAAATCATTGGTTGAAAAAACCAACTTTTGACGAAATAGCAATATTAAAAAACCAAGCAAATTCTGATAAATTATACTATAAAATCGTTTGGAAAAGCAGATGGAAAAAATGGACTCGAAGTCCAGAATTAGATGCTATTAAACAATTAGAATCGTATGAAAAAACGCTACTTATAAATCTTGAAATTGGGAAAATTAAAAATCAATTGCTAGAGTTAGATATTGCAAATACAGCTGAAATTGAAACCATTTACACCTTAATTAAAACAACAAACTTATCAGATTGGAATGATTTCATCGAAACAGATCAAGAGCAATTAACTAAAATTCTTAACAGTCATTCTAAATTGAAGCGTTTACAAGATGACTGTTTATCTTTTTTAGATTTAAAATACTTCGAAGCGTTAGAAACTTCAATTGAAAAAATTTATTCTAATTTGAATGAGTTAATTGAGATAAAAACAAAACTAAAAGGCATTTCAAAATCGGTATTTGATAGCTTAAAACAAGCATCCAATTTTGTTGAATATGAAGAATTAATTTATGCTAACACTTGGCGAAATTTCGTGTTAGATAATCCAGTATTTCGGAACTTTGAATTTTCAGAATTATACTCACTTTGCAAAATAGTAATTTCTGAACAAAAAGATAAAGCAATTAATATTAGCCAAATAATAATCGAAAAACAAGTTGAGAAATTCAGGACTTTTCACGATTTAATAAATACTTCAAACAGCAAGTTAAAAGAAGATCAAAAAGATTTCAAAGCAAAACTTAAAAGAGGTAAATCTATTTTGGTCAAAGAATTTTCAAAACAAAGAAATCATTTATCATTGCGCCAATTGATGGAAACAGAAGCAGAAATTTGGCTTTCGGTACTTAAACCAATTTGTTTAACTAATCCAACGAAACTAGCTGTAAGTTTCCCAATGAAACAAGAACTTTTTGATTTGGTGATTTTTGACGAAGCTGGTCGAATCCCATTGTCGCATGGATTAGGTGCTTTACAACGTGCGAAAAAAGCAATTGTCGCTGGTGATCCACAACAAATGGGACCTTCAACTTATTTCGGGGAAAATCAAACCGATGATACGGATTTACTTCACCAAGCAACTTATTATTTTAAAAATGTATTCTTGAGTAATCACTACCGAAGTAAATCCAAAAGTTTAATAGAATTTTCAAACAATCATTTCTATGAAAACAAGTTGAAAGTCTATCCAAACTATGATTCTTTAAATGAGCAAGTTGTTCAATTCAAGTATGTCAATAATGGAATTTATAAGGATGGACAAAATGAAATTGAAGCAACACAAGTAGCGATAGAAATTGAAAATCGTTTACTTCTAACTGAAAACCTTGGGATAGTTGCTTTTTCAGAAACGCAGTTAAATTTAATTTTTAGTAAATTAAGTATTAATTCACAAGAGTTATTGCTCGAACGAATTTCGAACAATACTGCTTTTTTCAAAACACTGGAGCAAGTTCAGGGAGACGAATGCGATTTGCTTTTAATAAGTTTTGGTTATGGAAAAAATGAGGAAGGGAAATTTGAAATGCGATTTGGACCTTTAAACCAACAAAATGGTAAAAAGCGTTTAAATGTTCTTTTCACAAGAGCTCGAAATAAAATTCTATTTTTTGCGAGTGTAAATGCATCCGATTTTCCTATTTCAGAAAACGGATCTCTAAGATTACTTTGGCTTTGGTTTTGTTTTGTTGAGAAGTCTAAAAACGACAAAAGCGAAAATATAATTTCAAACGAACTTTCATTTAAAGAATTAGTTTACTCTTCAAAAAGTAGTGTCGAACTCTTAAATAATATTTCAGTTTGGGAAGATAGAGGATGGAAATTTACTTTTTAGGTTTCTTCTTCGGAACAGGATCATAACCAAAACCTCCTCTTGGATGACACGATGCAATTCTCTTTACAGCTAAATAAGTTCCTTTTAATGGTCCCCATTCTTTGAGAGCTTCAACAGTATAATGCGAGCATGTTGGTGTATAGCGACAAGTAGCTGGAAAAATTGGTGAAATGAGGTATTGATAAATTCGAACCAAGACAATTAAAGGGAAAACCAAGACCTTACTAAGCCATTTCATTTATCAAAATTACAACTAATTCACAAAATCATGTTGCAAATAATTCTTGTAACAAGGTTGTATTTTTCCGCTAAATACTTATATTTAACCAAACCAAAATGAAATGCGCGCTTTCCTCCTAAGTATTATTTCTTGTTCATTTTTATACACAATTCATTCACAACCACTTAATAATTGGAACGATGAAAAAATTGTTGTAAAAAAAGAAAGCAATGTCAGCACAATAATGCATGCTGAAGATATTTTTAAAGACCGATGGGATATTTTAGCTCAGACACAGTTTTGGAAACAAATAATGGTTTTATCTCCCGATTCTTGTATTGTAAATGTTGGAAATACACGTCAAGTGCTTTTTAAATTACCAAGTAAAGACTGGAATACAAAAACCGAACTTGAAAAAAATGAATTTAAAGCTGCTCTAAAAGCTGAATATAATTTACCTGAAGAATCTTTTGTCAATGTAACTGTTGGTAAAAGTGATTTTTACCGATTCAAAGATGTTTATCCATCAATTTCCAAAGGTGTTGCAGCATTTGAAAAACAAGGTGTGGATCCATGGTATGCACAAGCTATTTTATTGATCGAAAGTCCTGGACAATTAAAGAAATCTTCTGCTGGAGCTTATGGCGCTTTTCAATTAATGCCAGATGTTGCACGTTCGATGGGTTTAACTGTTACTGATAAAATAGATGAACGCAAAGATTTTGACAGATGTGCTTACGGCGCTGCACGTTTGATTCAAAAAATCTGTATTCCAGAAGCGAAAAAAATTCTAGACAGACATCAAATGGTTTATGATGTAAACGATTTATGGTTCCGTCTTTTCGTTCTTCATGTTTATCACGCTGGAGCTGGAAACGTAGCGGCTGTTGTAGCTAAAATTCAACCAAAAGAAGGTTCACAACAATTGATCTTGGATATGTGGCAAAACAAAGCTGCTAAGTTCGGAAACGGTTCTCAAAATTATACGCAACTGGCTTTAGCTGCACAATTGATTCTCAATGAAATGATTTACGAGCAATGTGATGAAATTTGTGATTTTGCTGCGCGTTAATTAAGAATTCGTTTCAAATAACCTTTTTCGATTATCAAATCTGACGGTAAATTATTGGTGTAAATTCCGCCTGTACCAAGTCCTTGTGGAATTGAAGTTTTAAATTCGCCAGTAAATTGTGCGATTGCATTCAATCCGATTGAAGATTCAAGAGCTGAAGTAATCCACCACCCAATTTTTTTACTTTCTGCTAATTGAATCCATTCATACGTTCCAGCGATTCCGCCGTGCAGACTTGGTTTAAGAATTATATATTGAGGCGAGATTGAAGTTAATAATTTTTCTTTTTCAATTGTTGTATTTATGCCAATCAACTCCTCATCTAAAGCAATTGGAATACTATTTTCAGCACAAAGTAAACGCATTGATTCAATTTGTCCAACAGCAATTGGTTGTTCGATGGAATGTATGTCCAATGTTTTTAATTGCTTTAAAATAAGAGAAGCTTCATCAAAAGTAAAAGCTCCATTTGCATCAACACGAAGCGTTATTTCATCTTTTGTAAACTTTTTTCTTATTGTAGTTAAAAGCGCAAACTCTTTTTGAAAATCAATTGCTCCAATTTTCATTTTAATTGTCGAAAAACCAGATTCGAGTTTTTGTTCGATTTGCGTTTTCATAAATTCTTCTGAACCCATCCACACTAAACCGTTAATTGGAATTGAAACTTTTGAACGAGAAAAGTTATTATCAAACAAAATTCCTTTTTCTTCAGCTATAAAATCCAATAAAGCAGTTTCCACCCCAAAAACGATTGAAGGAAAATAAACAATGTCATTAAATAAGTCTTGTAATTCAAGATTTAAAAACTGATAGTTTGATTTACTGAATACAATTTTATCACTGCTTTTTAACAGCTTTTGAAGCTTTGTACACGTTTCATTTAGTACTGACTCATACTGAATTTCATTTAAAAAATCTGGTGACAATCCTTCAATAATACTACACTCCCCTAATCCATTTCTATTTCCATCTGAAATTTCGAGAAACCAAGATGATTTATGCGTTAAGATTCCTCGACTTGTACCGCTTGGATTTTTAAATTCTAGGAGGTATTTACGAAATGAAACTACGATTTTTCCATCCATCTTGCATGCCACATTTGAAACATTAACAAATACCAAAGTTTGTAATCCAACTCTTTCTTTCCATTATAAAAAGAATCTAAAATCCCTTTTACTTGCGGCCAATTGAAAATTCCTTGCTCTGTAATTCGCTTTTCATTGATATAAGTAAGCACTAAATCTTTCAAATCTTTTTGCAACCAATCTGCAATTGGAATTGCAAAACCCATTTTAGGTCGATCCATCATTGCTTTAGGAACATATTGATGCGTTATTTCCTTTAAAATATACTTCTTACTTCCATCGTGATATTTGAAATCATCTGGCAGTTGAGCAGCCCAATCAATAATTCGGTGATCTAAGTAGGGCTCTCTTCCTTCCAAACTAACAGTCATTGTTGCTCTATCGACTTTTTGTAAAATATCATCAACCATATATGTTTGGTAATCAATAGCCATCATGTACGCCAAAGGAGTATAATGTTCTTTTTTTAACTCTTTTGAATGGTAAGCAGTTTCTAATTCCTCAACTTTATTTTTCATCAATTTATCCAACTGACTATTTGTGAATTGCTGACTCAAACTCAACATAATACTTTCAGGTGAAGGATTTCTTAAAATTCCCTTTAACTTCTCATAACGATTGTGAAAATTGTATTTATTCTTTAAAATCGGCAACGCATTTGAGGGAATTACATCCATAGTTCCTGCCATCAATTTACGAATCGGGCTAGGGATGCGATTGATTTTTGGACCAAAACGGTATAAATAATCATAACGATTGTAACCTGCAAAAACTTCATCTCCTGCATCAGCACTCAAAGCAACAGTTACATGTTGTCGTGCCGCTTTACTTACAAGTGTTGTTGGAATCGCACTACTATCTGCAAAAGGCTCATCATAATAAAAAGGCAAATCTGGAATTAAATCGATTGCTTCTTTTTGAGTACAGTGAATTTCTGTGTGATCTGTCCCTAAATGAGCTGCAACATCTTTCGCATAAGGCGCTTCGTTTAATCCAATATCTGGAACACCAATCGTGAACGTTTTAAGTTTTTCAGTTCTGTCTTTTTGAAGTAAAGCCGTAACAGAAGCACTGTCATAACCGCCACTTAAAAATACACCAACAGGAACATCAGCCACCATTCTATAGTCGCAAGCAGATTTCAATAATTTCTCTGTTTCGGTTTTTGCCTCTTCAAAAGAAATGTCTAATTTTTTCTTGTTATATGCATTGTAAACATTCCAATATTGCTTTTGATGAGCCAAGGAATTATCAAGGACTTGTTTTGCATTGGTTAAATTAAACTCAATAAAATGTCCGGGTTTAAGTTTAATACAGTCATAAAAAATACAATAAGGAGTTGGAACATTGCCGTATTGCATGAAAGCATTTACTGCTTGAAGATTAATTTTCTTTTGAAATTTCGGATGTTCGTGAAAAGCTTTTAGCTCTGAAGCAAACATAAAAAGTCCATCTTTCCAATAATAGAAAAAGGGTTTGATTCCTGCACGGTCGCGAACGCAAAAAACATCTTTTGAATCAACGTTGTATATTAGAAATGCATACATTCCTATGAAACGAGATAAACAAGCTTTTCCCCATTGTATGTAGGCATGGAGAATAACTTCGGTGTCAGAGGAACCTACAAAAGTGTGACCTAATTCAACCAAATCTTTTTTGATTTCAGCAAAATTATAAACTTCTCCATTGAAACAAATCCAATAATTTTGAAAGCGCATTGGTTGTTTTCCAGATTCAGTTAAATCAATAATTGACAAACGAGCATGACCTAAACCAAGAACGGCATTTTCATCTTGCAAGATTTCAGTACCACTAGCATCTGGTCCTCTGTGATGCAAAGAGGCTGTCATTTTCAAAATTGTTTCGTTGTTTGAACTTTTATTAAAGTCGATAAATCCTGTTATTCCACACATATTTTATACTTTTTCGGTTAGTAGATTTTCTTTTGGTTTTATTATTTCTTCTGGTTTGGTTGTAAAGATAAGAAATAAGAAAGGTAATAATGGTGCTCTGATACGAACTAATACACCGTAAAGTACAGATGTATATCCTGCCATAAAACCAATTAATAGAGTAAAAACAAAAGCAAAAATCAAGAATTCATTCGATCTGACTCGCTTTATTTTTTTGAAAACATTTCCTACAAAGAAGAAATTTAATGTCATTAATACCAAAACTAGACTTTCAATTCCATTTAATATTAGAGTCGGAGACAGCGATTCATAAATAAAGGGCTTGTAAATTCCGTAAAAAACAGATATTGGAAAAAGCCGAACCATTCCCGCAGGAGTACCGTCAACGACACCGATATCATATTTTTTTCCTGTATATGTTGTATTACTTTTGAAATCGTTTTGAACAACTGAAGCCTCTTGTGCTAAATCAGCTACCACGCTTGAAGAAAAAACCGTTATAAATCCCAATGCACCAATACCCAAAAAAAGAATTCTAAAAGCAAATTTAGCAAACAAATTCGTTGAATACCGATTTGTAATTCTTGTTCCAAAAGCAGCAAGCAATGGAGCAAAAGTTGCCGCCAAAGCAAAAGATCTAATTTGACCCATTAATAAAATAAAAACAATCATGTAAAACAAATTAATCAACTTGAATTTGCTTTTTAATACCAAATAATCAAGGCTGTAATATAATATATTTAAAATAGAAACATAAATTATAGTGTCTTTTGTAATGCCTGAACACCAAAAGCCAACAGAAGGAATATATAAAATACACCAAGCTGCGACTCGCACTGTGTGAAGATTTAATCTTGAGACTAATTCAAAAATTTTCCAAGTAGCTCTTGACACAAAATAAGAAAAAATAACTACTGTTGCAAAATAAGACCTAAAAGTAAATATTGAAAAAATAGAAGTTAATTGAGAAATAAACCATCCTTGCTCTTCTCTATAAATCCAACCTGGAGGAAATCCAGTATCCGAATTAAAATGAATTAATCTATTTTCTTCAGTTGGTGCACTTGATATAGCATCTAAATACAAACTTGGTGATTTAAAAAACAATTTATTCAATACAACAGCTCCATCCCAATAGGCTTTAGTATCACCACCACCATAAACAATTAGATAAACTATCGTAAAGGCGAATCCATAAAAAACTTTGATATAAAAATTTCTAAGGTAATATGGTCTTAATTCTTCATTCTCTATTTTAGATGCTTGATTATTGACAATTATTGACAAGATACCCAACCATAAAGCTGTAATTAAAATGTCAACAAAAGTTAGATATTCTGAAACCAAGTTTTAAATTTAGTATGTGATTAGTTTAGACATGATGATATGGTTCACCTTTCAAAATTGTTTGGGCTCTATATAATTGTTCCAAAAAAATAACTCTCACCAATTGATGCGAAAATGTCATTTTTGAAAGTGAAATCAATTGATTAGAACGATCATAAACTTCTTTTGAAAATCCAAATGCACCACCAATTACAAAAATCATAGAGCGCATTCCTTCATTTACTTTTTGTTCTATCCAAAAAGAAAAGTTGATTGAAGAAAAATCAGTTCCATTTTCATCCATTAAAACTAAAAAATCTTGATTAGTAATTTTTGATAAAATCAATTCCCCTTCTTTTTTCTTTAATTCTTCTAATGAAAGATTTTTTGGGTTTTTAATATCTGATAAAACTAGTTTTTCAAAAGGTAAATAATGAATCAACCGTTTTTCATAAACTTCTTCCCCTTCTTTCACAAAGTCAAAAGCAGATTTACCAACAACGATTAATTTAATTTTCATTTAACTAATTAAACAGATTCAACAGCCTTTACTTCTGGTGCAACTAATTTAAGTGCATCCTCTAATCCCGCTTTCAAAGTCATAAAGCTCATCGAACAATCACTACATGCGCCCATTAAGCGAACTCTAACTGTTGTATCATCCGTTATTTCTACCAATTCCATATCACCACCGTCTGCATGTAGAAAAGGACGCAATTGCTCCATTGCTTCGATAACTTTAGTGGTAATTGCTTGTTTGTCAATAATCGTCATATTTATTTACTTGAGTCTTTTATGCTGTTTAATTGCGTAACAAATGTATTAACTAAATCATCAAAAGCCTTAGCTATTGGCGTGTTTTCTTGAAAAACAGCAGGTTTGCCTGAATCACCAGCTTCACAAACACTTTGCACCAATGGAATTGCCCCTAAAAATGGCACTTTCATTCCTTCTGCCAAATTCTTTGCACCATCTCGACCAAATATATAATACTTATTATCAGGTAATTCAGCAGGTGTAAAATAGGCCATGTTTTCAACAATACCAATAATTGGAACTTTTATAGAATCCATTTTAAACATATTTACTCCTCTACGAGCATCTGCTAAAGCAACTTCTTGTGGTGTACTTACAATAACAACCCCATCTAAAGGCACCGTTTGCACTAACGACAAATGAATATCACCTGTACCAGGAGGTAAATCAATTAATAAGTAATCTAATTCTCCCCAATTCGCATCAGTTAACATCTGAGTAAGTGCTTTTGCTGCCATTGGACCGCGCCAAACGACAGCATTATCTTGATCAGTAAAAAACCCAATCGATAAAATTTTAATACCGTTACTTTCAACTGGATTAATCAAATTATTACCGTCAATTTCTGCCATTGTTGGTCGTTCATTAACCACGTCGAACATTGTTGGCATTGAAGGTCCGTAAATATCAGCATCCACTATTCCAACAGAAAAACCTGCCTTTAATAAACCGCCAGCTAAGTTTGCAGTAACAGTAGATTTACCAACACCGCCTTTCCCCGATGCAATCGCAACAATGTTTTTAACATCTGGAAGCACTTTTCTTCTCGCTTTCTTATTTTCGTTATTTAAGCCTTTAACTGTGCAATTAACTTGAATTTCTTGTCCAAAAAATCGTTTCAAATTAAATTCTACTGCCTCTTGCATTCTTTTTCTTGCGTGCAAAGCAGGATTTGAAAGTGAAACAGTTAAGGAAATTTCATTTGTAGAAAAAGTTAATTCTTCTATTAAATTTAAACTTACAATATCTTTTTTTAAATCTGGTTCAATAATTTTCCCTAGTACTTTTAGAATCTCATCTCTTGTTAGTTCCATTTGTTATTCGTTTATTTTTTTAATTGATTTAATCGATTTAAACATAAAATCTATTTCTTTTTTTGTATTTCCTTTCTCTGGATTAGTTATTTGATAGAAAACATCATCTAATTTAACCACCGCATAGATATGAAATGTATTATTCCTTTTTAAACCAACATCCTCTTTTAAAGTTTGCTGATAAATAAGAATTGCTTTTTCTTCCTTCAAAATAGTTGTTTTATAAACCTTATTTGTCAAAATTTCTTTTTTCTTTTCCTCAAATAAATATTTGAAATCACCGAAGTCCTCAATGTCGAGAACAAAATAACGACCAACTTGTATGCGCCATTTATAATCACCTATTTCGTGTTCGATTAATGGTTTAAAAGAAGTTCCAATTCCTGCACTTGCATCTGGTAAATAAATACTTGCTGGAATATCGTATTTACTTAAATTGATTTTTTGAAATTGATAATAGTCGATATTTTGTTGAGCTGAATTATGTTCTTCACCTTTACATGAAAATAGAAAAACCAATAATAGAAAAGCCGAAAAACGCATCATAAAAAACAAAGATAAGACTTTGAGTTCATATCTTTTTTCTCAACTTTGCATTATGAACAAAAGAATTGTAATTACGAGCCTTGTATTATTCATTTTAGCAATCATTCTTGGTGCATTTGGCGCACATGGTTTGAAAAAATATTTGAGTTTAGAACAACTAAATTCCTACGAAGTTGGTGTTCGTTATCAGTTCTATCAAGCTATCGTCTTACTGATAATCGGCTTCAATGCTGATAAATTCAATTTTTCTTTAAACAAATTTTTACTTTTTTCTATTCTTGGAATCGTTCTATTTAGTGGTTCTATTTATTTATTGAGTATTGCTAGTATTCTTAATTGGAATAAAGCTTTCATTGGCCCTATTACCCCAATTGGTGGACTTATTTTAATTCTTAATTGGTCCTTCCTTCTTTATAAAATACGAAAAAATTAATCAACTATTTTTTTTATTTTTTGTTTGAATATTGAAATTTGTTTTTACCTTTGATTAGAAACTAAACTAACAAACGATTATTATTTAAACGATTATGGAAAAATTAAAAATTGGAGCATCGCTACCAGCATTCAGTACGACTGATCAAAATGAAAAATCAATTACTTCACAAGAGTTGATTGGTAAAAAATTGGTAATTTACTTCTACCCAAAAGACAATACACCAGGTTGTACAGCACAAGCGTGCAACATTCGGGACAACTACGAAACATTACTTGCAAATGAAATTCAAATTTTAGGTGTAAGTGCTGACTCTTTAAAATCACACCAAAGTTTTGCAAGTAAATATGAATTACCTTTTCCGCTAATTCTCGATGAATCAAAAGAAGTAATTAATCTTTTTGGTGTTTGGGGAACGAAGAAATTCATGGGCAAAGTGTATGATGGAATTCACCGAAATACATTCTTGTTCAACGATGAGGGAAAATTAATTTCTATTATCGAAAAGCCGAATACCAAAAACCACGTGGAAGAAATTTTAAAAGAATTTGGAGTTTCTTAGTTGAACATAAATAGATTACGTTCACACCAACATACATTTGCAACAACCAAAACAAATAATAACCCGAGTTAAGCACTCACAACAACAAACGATATGGCAGCAAAAGACACTAAAGATTCAAACGCAGCAAAAGAAGTTAACGCTGAAAAATTAAAAGCACTCCAATTAACAATGGAGAAATTAGACAAAGCATACGGTAAAGGTTCCGTTATGAAATTAGGTGACGCACCTGTGGAAAAAGTAGATGTTATTTCTACTGGATCAATCTCACTTGACATCGCTTTAGGAGTTGGCGGATTCCCTAAAGGTCGTGTAATTGAAATATATGGTCCAGAATCATCTGGTAAAACAACACTTGCAATTCACGCAATTGCAGAAGCACAAAAAAGCGGTGGAATTGCAGCATTCATAGATGCAGAACATGCATTCGATCAATTCTACGCTCAAAAATTAGGGGTAGATGTAGCCAATCTATTGATTTCTCAACCAGACAACGGAGAACAAGCTTTAGAAATTGCTGACAATTTAATTCGTTCAGGAGCGATCGACCTAATCGTAATTGATTCTGTTGCGGCATTAACACCAAAAGCAGAAATTGAAGGTGAAATGGGTGATTCTCAAATGGGATTACAAGCTCGTTTGATGTCAAAAGCCTTGAGAAAACTTACAGGTTCTATTAATAAAGCTGGCTGCTGTTGTATTTTCATCAACCAATTAAGAGATAAAATAGGTGTGATGTTCGGAAATCCAGAAACGACAACTGGTGGAAATGCTTTAAAATTTTATTCCTCTATTCGAATAGATATTCGTAAAGCAGCACAAATAAAAGATGGTGAAGAAATCACGGGTAATCGTGTGAAAGTAAAGGTTGTAAAAAATAAAGTTGCACCTCCTTTCAGAAAAGCCGAATTCGACATTATGTATGGTGAAGGGATCTCTAAAATTGGAGAAATTATTGACCTAGGTGTAGAATTAAACATCTTAAAGAAAAGTGGTTCATGGTTTTCTTATGGAGAAACACGACTTGGACAAGGAAGAGACTCTATTAAATCTATACTTCACGACAACCCAGAATTGTGTGAAGAATTAGAGAAAAAAATCAAAGACGCGCTCAGCAAACCTGAAGTAATTGATCAGATTTTGCAAGACTAAGCGCATATCGTTTGGTTGGTTAAAAGCGAAGTTCTTAGGAGCTTCGCTTTTTTAATTTATTTCACTACATTTGACAAAAAAAAATTTAACTATGAAAAAGACATTTATTTTATTATCTATTGCAACTATCGGAGCAATGACATTCACAGGTTGTAAGAAAAAAGGATGTACAGATTCTTCTGCTACAAACTATAACTCAGAAGCAAAAAAAGATGATGCTTCTTGTGTTTATTCACCAACTATCACAATTATCGGTGCAGTTGATACAACAGTAAACGTTGGTTCAACCTATAATGACCCAGGAGCAACAGCAGTAAACAAAGATGGTTCTGCAGTTGATGTTATTGTAGAACAATTAGCTGATTCAGTAAATACTGGAACAATAGGTGTTTATTACGTTAATTATAAAGCTACTAACTCAAATGGTTCTGCAACAGCAAAAAGAAAAGTGAATGTAATTATCGGAAAAGATAATTGGTTAGCAACTTGGGAGGTTACAAGTAATTGTGGAGCTACAAGTTTCCCTTTATCTGGATCACCAGCAGTAACTTCAGGTTCTAATGCGAATGAATTAGTGATTGATAATATGTTTACGCTTTTAGGTGGAACAGCTTATGCAACTTTCAGCGGTGCCACTATTACAATGTCTGAACAAACTATTCCAGTTACAGGTGGTGAAATTACTTTTTCAGGAAATGGAACTATGACAGCAACAGGTAATATTATAAATATTAATTATACATATAACAATACAATTCCATTTATTGGAGGTCAAGGTACTTGTGTAGCAACTTACACTAAAATTTAATTTAAATTAGATTCTAAGAAAAGGCGATTCAATTGAATCGCCTTTTTTGTTGGTAAAAACACTATTGATTATTAAAATTGGAAATAGTCTATCGCTACATAAAAGTCAGTTCAAACAGAAAAAATGAGTTCAAAAAATACTTTAATTCTTTATTTGTTGAACCTTAAATTGAAAATTTCTGTCCATCCAAAGAAATTAAATACTGACCTAAATTGTTCTCTGTTCTCAAATTTAACTTCGATTTAAGTTTGTTTTTGTAAACGCGAACAGTACCAGTCTTAAGATCTAAAATTTCTGCAATTTCTCCACAGCTTTTTTCTTGAATAATTAATTCACTTAAATTTAACTCTGCATCCGTTAAATCAAAATGATGACTAAGTAATTTCGTTCTGAAATCTGGCTTTTGGCGTTTTGATTCTCTTTTTTTAGATTGAATTTCAAAATTTTGAGTTTGACTAAATTCTTGAATTGGATTATTCAAAACCATCATCAATTTTTGAATTTTGAAGTGCTTTTTCAAATCTTCCTCCTTTTTAATTTCATCAATAACGGCAGACAATTCTTTAATTTTTATACTGTTCAAAGTAGGATTAATTTTAGTCTTCTCTACTTTTTTCTCCTTATTAACTTGAACAGTTAACTGTGTTGATAATAGCTGTTTTTTAACACTAACATATTTCAAAATAAAATAAGTGTTTAAAGCAATTAGTAGCAACCAAATTGAGGACTGAAAAAGAATTATTTCATTCATTTTTAATAACTTAATTTTTTTTAAACGATTTCATAAAATCTCATTTAACTGTACTTTAAAAAAATAATAAATCTAAAATCTGTGCGTCCAAAATAATGTACTTTCTAAAATAGCAAATTAATTTTGGTCTTTGATTTACAATAAGAATAGTATTGAGATTTACCTTGTAATTATTATTTTTCTTGATTCCAATTCCATTCCATTTTTAAATTGAGCAAAATAAATTCCAGGTTCTAATTCTAGCTCTAAACTTTTAAATACATAATTAGCGTATATAAGTTTGCCCTCAGCTGAAAAGATAGAAATTTCGCCAATATCTGTATTTTTACTAAAATTGATTTTTCCACTATTGCTTGGATTTGGATAAATTAGAATTTGCTCATTTCCATTGGTTGAAACTGCACGAACATCTGAATAATCAAAGGCACCATCAAAATCCGTTTGTTTCAATCGGTAATAAGAAACTCCTTCCAAAGGTTGTAAATCTTTATCTGAGTAGCTTAATAAATTTGTGCTATTTCCTGCTCCGTCTTTGTATAAAATTGGATCGAAATTGAAACCATCAGCACTGCGTTCAATCGTGAAATAGTCGTTATTATGTTCAGAAGCTGTTTGCCAAGTGATATCGACAATTCGATTGTTAACTTCAACTTCAAAATTCAATAATTCAACAGGAAGTGGTGATATAGGACTGTCTCCAAATGTAAAAGGAGAAAAATCACCTTTGTATCCGGATAATGAAATATTAACTCGATTGCCAGAATAAACAGGATTTCCGTAATTATCAAAATCTGCTATTTCCCAATCAACACCATTAAAATGGTTGAGATAGTAACCCGGCATTGGGGCGTTATGATACGTTGTATCCCATTCATAAATAAAGTCAACACCCATTGTGTTCGAATTATTCTTTTTAATAAACCATGTTCGTTGAACATTTGGAGTTGTCAAAGGAACTCCAGAATAAGCCTCACCTAAAACAGCATCTCCAACACGAACTGCAATACTGTCAGATGTTGTGTTATAGTTGGTAATTGTTACAGGGTTATAATCCATATTTCCTACATTAAATTTCAATGATTTACCACTATTAAAATTTGGTATAACCACTGAACCTGTTCCGTTAGTTATGAATAAGTGTCTATCTGTGGAAGCTGAGAAATGTTTAAGTTTTAAATTGAACGCTCCCAATTCTGCTTTTGACGTAGTGTTATCTTGAAAAAATAAAGTGTCAAAAGTGTTATTAGCTACTAATTGCATATTTCTAACAGATGCATTATCTACTTTAATATTTCAATAAATAGTAAAACATTGTTTGTTTGTGTTTAAAAAAATGAAAAAATACTTAATCCTGTTACTATCGGAACTAAAATGTTAATTACCTAAATTCTCCTTCTTTCATAATATTCTTCACTCTTTAAGTCAAAATGTTTTAAAGTCCTGAAATCACTCTCCTCTCAAAATTTCCTCTACCCTTTCCATCACCTCACTTGTCAGCATCGTTTGTGCTTCAATAGACTTCAAGTTTTCAGTTAATTGAGCTTCTTTGCTTGCTCCTAAAATAATGGTGCTAACGTTTGGATTCTTTAAAATCCAAGCTAGACTCATAACAGGAAGACTTAAATCAATCTCATTTGCCAAAACAGCTAACTTCTTGATGATAATCAATCTTTCCTCTGTCAAGTTTTTGTCGCGCAACCATTCCAATCCTTCGATTCCCAAACGTGTGCCATCAGGGAAAGCATTATTGTATTTTCCACTTAAAATTCCACTAGCCAATGGAGACCAAACCGTAGTTCCTAAACCAACTGTTTTATAGATTTGAGCAAACTCCACTTCAATTTTTTGGCGCGTAAAAAGGTTGTATTCAGGCTGTTCAACTATTGGCCCAATCAAGTGATTTTGTTTAGCAAACATGTGTGCCTCCATAATTTCTTGTGCGCTCCACTCTGATGTTCCCCAATACAAAATTTTGCCTTGCATAATCAATTGATGCATTGTCCAAACCGTTTCTTCAATTGGTGTCTTTTTATCAGGACGATGGCACAAAAAT
>Ga0247832_1003549_pt1 | contig 21157 bp, 10 predicted proteins | sample LaCruzMarch2015__10_FD_192407 | JGI IMG/M metagenome (GOLD analysis project Ga0247832, IMG submission 192407) | Freshwater microbial communities from meromictic Lake La Cruz, Castile-La Mancha, Spain - LaCruzMarch2015_4m | ecosystem: Environmental > Aquatic > Freshwater > Lake | place: Spain... | reverse complement strand
CAACCGAATGGCGATCCTGGATGTACACAACGGATTCAACCCGGATCCGAAGTCAGATGCGATTGAGCAGTTCCGCGCATCGGTGGTCGACCATTTGCAATGGGGCGCAGCCTACTATCCATGGGTGCATACTACCATCACAGATTCAAATGCTTTAGATTTCAGCTCAGTTGATGAAATATCGCGTACTGATCTAATAACTGCCTTGATCGCGGAAGTAGATGCAAGCAAGGTGGATATTAAGCTTGCCAACGCGCTGAAAGCAGAAATTAACAAAATCAGCACGGCGAAGGAAGATGAAATTGGCATTCTTCACAAAGCCTTGTCAAACATAAGCCCGCTTTACAAAGCCGTGATGGTGTCATTGCTGGAGCAGATCAACCTGTTACCGCCCAGCGCAGGGATCGCAGGTATTTACACCCAGATAGACAACAACATCGGTGTATTTCATGCACCCGCGAATGTTAGCATCCATTCCGTGCTGCGGCCCGCCATTGAGATAACCAAGGAAGCACAAGAAGACCTGAACACCCCGCTTTCCGGTAAAGCCGTCAATGCCATCCGCACATTTCCTGGCAAAGGCACATTGATCTGGGGTGCGCGTACCCTCGATGGTAACAGCCTTGATTGGCGCTACATTCCCATCCGCCGAACAGTCACCTTCATCGAACAATCTATCAAATACGGGATAGCGCCTTATGCCTTTGCACCCAATACGGCGGCTAGCTGGATCAACGTAAAGGCTATGATTATCAACTTTTTGACCAACGTGTGGCAACAAGGCGGACTAGCAGGCGCGACCCCTGACGAGGCATTTGCCGTAGCCATCGGCTTAGGCGAAACCATGACATCCTTGGATGTTTTGAACGGCAAAATGCGCATTGTAATAAACATAGCCTTGACGCATCCCGCAGAATTTATCGTGCTTACCTTTGAGCAGCAAATGCAGCAATCGTGATTGGTTGTAGGGCAGGTTAAAATGCCCACCTTCGATGCCTGGGGCTCGGGGGCTTGACCGCAACAAGTTTAATTTCCATTATATTATAGTAACCAGTAAACCCATCATATCATGCTCAAAAAACGCCACTTCATCTTCCTAGTTGCCTATTGTGTCTCAGCCGTATTGCAAGGGCAAGCCTGCCTATGCAGCCAACAAGATGAACATAGACCACAATATTGGTACAAAGTGACCGCACCGTCAGGATTGGTGCTGCGCAAAGGCCCCGACCGAACTACCGCCAAAATAGGGGCCGTTCCGTTCGATGAAGAGGTACTTTCCTGCGACAATACCGGTATCCGTGAAACCATAGAAGAAAAAAGAGGCGAATGGTTAAAGGTCACCTGGGCGGATAAAACAGGGTACTTATTCAGTGGCTTCTTAACGCAAATTGGAGACTCCGAGCGAAAAGTGCAAATGTTGATCCCAAGCGCAGGCATTGATTCTGAATGGGGATGTCTGCAACTATCGCCGGAAATGCAATGGCAGGCGCTGGTTGGTACGGAAAAAAAACATGTTCGATCTGAAGAAGAATACGGCAGTCGCTTTTCCAGCATTCCTTTAAAAATAGGCAAAAAAAAGGTAGATAGGTATTGCGAACCTGATAGCACATTAACCAATGGTATATTGAATGTATCAAATGTGCCTTTCGCTATTTTCGCTGGTTTCAAACTGAAGAAAAAGGTCCAGAACCATGTAAAAAAGCCTGCTAAACTATTGCCGGGAGAAGTGATTACTTTTGGAATACACGACCCGATCACAAAAGAAAGTAAGCATTATATGGTTTCTGTAGAAGGAAATGTAATTCCTTATAAAGACATAAACACTGGAGAGCCCGTAAAACACTTTAATGCTCCAATTAACAGTATAGAAAATTATAAAATTAACTTGTACGCACAGACAGAAAATTACGCTACAAACAGGAAAACACCCTGGAAACACCAAAAATTAGTGGATGAAAGGGTAACTATACCTAATGATAGCGATGACATAAACATGAATGTTTATTACATTTATTTCGCTGGAGACCTGGACGGAGATAACGAATTGGATTTAATTCTTGCAAAGTTTGGAGGCGTTGGGGTCATCTTTAAGTTGTATTTATCCTCCACAAAATTACCTGGATTTATACTGCGCTATATGGCTGAATGTTCAGACACTTCTTGTTGAGTTTATAGGCACTAAGCCACCGATCCCAACCGTTCTTCAACCCCGCTCACTCATAAAAATACGCCACCAAATGCCCAACACTCATTCTTTTGACGGGTAACCCATCGGTGTTGTACTCATATTGGTATTCAATTGGTCCGGGAAGAAAATCTGCATTATCCCAATGTATAATTTCGCTAATTGATTCATTATGAATGGAATAATAATCTGGATCAATTTCGTGTAGCCCAATCAAATATTCTGGATTATAAGTGTCGGAATAAGTTGCCACGCTGAGTCGGTTTTCACGGTTGTCTGAAATTATAAAATCTTGAGATTGAATGTCATTTCCGCAAGCATCGCGGGTATAAAGGGTATAATAATCCGAGCCATTTACCCAGGTTTTATGCACAAAGCCTTGCGCGTCCCACTCAAAATTTTTCACCAATTTCCAACTTAGGGTTCCATCGGGATTGTATATATTGGTTTCTATTTTAGTTAACTGTCCATTATTATAAAAGTACTGCTTCACCTGGTTCGGCGCATTGGGAATGGACGAAATTACCTGATCTACCCGACCTGCGGCATTGTACCGGATCTTATGGCCCCCTGAAATGCTGTCAAGTCGGTTGTTTGCATCAAAAAAATATTGATCTTGATACACCAAGTTTATTTTGCCAGTTGTCTCATCAAAAGCAGTGTGCATCACTTTATAAAGCCGCTTTTGGAAAGTTTGGGACAAACAAGGGTTTGTAACTGGAGCCATTTCAGCATTTTCATCAGGGCGGTGGCAAGATGGGAATATTAAGGCGCAGCAAATGGCAATTAGGAGCGAAAAAAGTTTCATATCTTTTATGGAATTTGGTTCGTCTAGATTACGAAGGATCGGGTAGAATGGTTGGGGAGGGTAATAAAAACTCTCCCAACTAAAGACTTCTCTGAAAATGATACCCAATAATATCATACCCTCGATTGATCCAAAACCGCACCCCCTTTTTATTGGCCACATAACAATTAAGTTCAGAGGCAATACAGCCCTGGGAACGGCCATATTCGAAGATCCAGGCCAGCATTTGTTCGCCAATGCCCTGACCCCGGTAATCGGGATGAATGATGACGTTATCAGGTTCAATATGTTTGCCGACATAAAACTTGGTCATGATCCACAAGCCGGAAACACCAATCAGACGATCTCCGTCGTACGCGCCCACGCACACGTATGCCTGGGTGCGCATCTCTTCCAGCCGGGCTAACATGGTGGTTTCGTCGGATTTGGGATTGAGCAGCATGATAAACGGCAGGATGGTATGGAGCGATTCATCCGGAATAAGGGCGAAATGCGGCATTTTATGCAAATATTTAAAAAGATTGAAAAATCACTCCCGTCCAAAGCCAATCATCCGACGTTCTTTTTTGGGCGTTTCCGCATTTTCAGAGGCTTCCAGGGCGGCAATTGCATCGGCACGGGCCTGGTTTTCTTCGCCCAGCCAATGTAATACGGTGTGAATATCAGACAATTCTTTGCCCATGAACGCTTCCAGTTCGGCAATTTTTAAGGCCAGCGCCTGGTGTGCAAAGGCAAAATGCCGCAAGGAAACAAAAGCCCGGATGATTTCGATGTTCATTTGAACTGCCTTGGGGCTGTTCAATATGCCGGAAATCATGGCGACCCCATGTTCAGTAAAGGCAAAAGGCAAATAACGGGTGCCGCCTTTCTTTGAGGTCGGATTTTGCGACCTCAAAGATTCAAATTCCGCTTTGGTGAGTTCGAACATAAAATCTTCAGGGAAACGATCTATGTTCCGACGAACGGCCTCTTTCAAGCGTTTCGTTTCGGTACCAAAAAATGCTGCCAGGTCATAATCCAGCATTACTTTTTGATCGCGGATGGAATGTATTTTCGATTGTATAATTTGTATTTCCATGGGTTTATAGCGGGTGCAACGGGCACCTTTTTAGAAACACAAACATAAATAATTCGGGCGCTAAGATGCATACCCTATTACTTTTGTTTATCTAATAAACATTATGTAAGATAAACGTCAATTGGCCTATTTGAAAATTTTAAATTTGGGAATATATTTGTAACATTAAAAAATCCACATGAACCCATATACCCCTATGATCTTGAACCATTGCGTCAAGCGAGCTTTTACAGTTGGCTTGACGCAATTTTTATATGGGTAATAGATAATAATGCATCACTTACATCTAAATCATACGTATGAAAATCAAATTATGTACACTTTGCCTGCTGCTGATCAGTATTTATGCAAAAACATTTGCTCAAATTAATTGGCAACCCACCAATGGCCCGGAAGGTGGATCCTTTTTGAATATTTACGATGATGGCCAGTACGCTTTTGCTGCCGATGAATATCAGTTTTTTAGAACCAGCGATGGGATAAATTGGGAACAATTGCCTTATGGAAATATTTGGCCCTTGGCTACTTCACCCACCAAACTGGCTGCAGGGAAAGGATTTGGGTATAATTCTGGCCCCGGTTCGGCTCCCCAATTTGTGGTAAGTTATGACCATGGCAGTACCTGGATTGAAGGAACCATGCCGCCCACCACCTATGATTATTTTACCAGCATCGCAGTGTGTTCACATGGCGTGTATGTGCCGGATGGTCAAAGCGGCATTATTTTCAGAACACAAGATGATGGGCTCACCTGGGACACGATAACTGCACCTGGTTTGTTTTGCTATGATGTGTGGGCTTTTGACGATCGATTGTACGCTGATTGGTATTCCAAACTATGGCGGCTGTCTTCGAACGGAACGGATTGGGAAATCGTGTCGCCTGTATTTGGCAGTAGCGAGTACCCTAATTCCATGTTTGCTGCCGACTCCCTCTTGTTTTTTGCCACAGAAAAAAACCTTTGGTCCTCCAGCAATGCAGGCGTTACTTGGTTCAAAAAAACCATTCCGTTTAACAATAGTTCAGACAAATTTTGCAAAATCGGAAATCGGGTGTATAAAAGTGCCGGACTAACAGGCATTATGTATACCGACGATTTTGGACAAAATTGGCAGGAATTATCCATCCCTAATGATTTTAGCACCTTTGACCTGGCAACAGCAGGCGGGCAGCTATTGTGTGGCACCTACAACAAAGCCGTACTTAGATACGATGCACCCAACCAGCAATTGGTCACCGCCTATGCAGGCCTCAACTCGGCAGTAGTATATGATTTGGATGCTGGCAACGGAGAATTGTGGGCTGCTTGTGGAAACGGCTTGTTTGCATATAATCTGGAGCAAGAGCAGTGGGTGGATAAAGCACTTTTACCCCTACCTAGTTACTATTATGACAACGTTGAAGTAAGCCCCGCTGGAAAAATCATCACGCATGATAAGTACGCATACCGCTTTTATCTGTCGGTGAATGGCGGTACCTCCTGGGACACGATTTACCCAATTGACAGCGCAAACTGGACATATACACATGTTCAAAATACGTACTGGATTGGTGAAAATATATTGATCAAGTCTGATTGGGACGGCGATGCTTGGTCTACCAATCTTGGTCAAACCTGGGAATTGGGTAATTTTCCCAATAAGATCGTCTATTTCGCTGGCCGATATTTTGGAATTAACTGGAATCAAGGACTCGTGTCGAGCAATGACTTTGGTCAAAACTGGAAGCTTGAGAATGGTCCTAATGGGCTAGATATGGTCGGACTTTATGCCACCGACGACAAACTTTTTGCATTGATCTACGGTGTTGATGGCAGAACCAAACTCTACAGCACTTCCGATCTGATTACCTGGACCTATTCCAATGATGGCATTCCGCAGGTAGAATTACACGATCCATACGAAGATCCTTACTTAGGAGGAATTTGGCATAAAGGCGACCGGTATTACCTGCACGAAAGCTCTATAGGCCTTTTTACCTCCCTAGACACCTGTAAAACCTGGCTCCCGGTAGAGCGATATGCTGGCAGCATTATGGAGGCTGTAGAAAGCACCTTATTCCAAGGAGGTTTTGGCGGCGGCGTTCTCAAAACCGGTTTGCCACAAAATTACGGGGCGCTTTCCACCGGCCATGTGTATAAAGACGATAACAACAACAGCATTTGGGATCCGAATGAAGTCGCATTGCCCAATGTGTCAGTCAGCGTTAAAGAACCCGGTGACTGGTATCCTTATTGGTTTGTCTATACCGAAACAGATGGGCGCTATTCGATTGGTAGTTCGCCCGGTTCTATCGATACGCTGCGGGTGAATGTTCCGTCTACGTATGTAGAAAACATCAATCCGCCGCAACACATTGTAACAAATGCCGGCAACAACCGCAATTTTGGTGTCCATTTCAAAGAAGACATCACCGATGTTTCCATTGAAGGATACTTTGTAGGTCGGCCCAGACCAGGATTTCCACTCGACGCTTTTATAGGGTATGCCAATGTAGGGACCGTCCCTGCCAGTGGAAAAATCGGTATCAAACTCGACCCGAAATACCAATTTGTTAGCGCCGACCCACTCCCCACGGCAATGGTCGGTACCGATAGCCTGATTTGGGATTTCGACACCATTCCGCTTTTTAGCCAGCAGCAGATTCGAATTTCCGGGGTGGTAGATGTTTCCGCGGTACTTGGCAGTCCGTTTAAATTAAAGGGCCACATTGAGCCAACTTTATCCGATTTTAAACCTGGTAACAACCATTTCGTACGTATCGACACCGTGGTAGGCTCCTACGATCCCAATGAAAAACGGGTCGAGCCGGCAAAAGGGCTTACGCCAGCCGAAATCGCGGCCGGGAAAGAACTGGTGTACACCGTGCATTTTCAAAACACGGGCACTTACCAGGCAGACCGGGTGCGCATCACCGATATGCTGGATACTGCTTTGAATGTCCAAACATTACGCTTAATCGCATCAAGCCATGCGATCACAAGTTTTCGACTGCTCCCGGGCAATTTGCTGGAAGTCGTCTTTGATCAAATCGCCTTGCCCGATAGCAACAGCAATGAGCCCGCGAGCCACGGTTTTGTTTCTTTTGCCATCCAGCGCAACAAAGCCTTCAACAATTACTACAAAATCCTAAACACGGCCGCGATTTATTTCGATTTCAACGAACCCATAATTACCAACACGGTGATTACGCCGGTAGCCACTCCCACAGTGTCGAGTTTTGAACCGAATACAACGGATACGCAATTCGCTGGACTGGCCATTTCGCCCAATCCAACCGCCAAAGATTTTGTGGTTGATACCCGTGGCCGCTTGTCGGGTGCCGGAAACATGGAGTTGTTCAACGCACAAGGGAAAATATGCCTTTCAATACCCGTGACCGACTTGTCAAGTCCAATCAATGTAGCCATTACCGGCTTAGCGGATGGTGCTTACACGGTGCGGGCTACTGGTAAAAATGGGGTTTTGTTTGGGAAAGTGGTGGTTGTGCGGTAATTATTTGATATCAATTAAATTTCATTGCCGAGTTGCCTGGATGTTTTGGGTGGCTCGGCAATGAATTTTGGAGAGAGGGTGGTCTTTGTTTTTCATAAGTGATGCCCCGTTGTGCTTTGGTATTACAGATTTTCGATGCGGGGTATTGAGCGGAAAAAGCCTATATGATTGTTTGGAAATTTTACGATATATTTGCACAAATAAAAATCACATATAAACCCGTATGCCAAGGATGTTGAACTGTTGAAAAGTTGTAATCATTCGAAAAATTGTACCTATGGAAGCTGTTAAAGGTCTTACTAACTTTCAACTTGAGTTGTTGAAAATGTTCTCCGTTCCACTTAAGGAAGACCAGATAAAGGAGATAAAAGCATTGCTTACGCGCTATTTTGCGGATAAAGCATCAGAGGCAATGGATAATCTTTGGGAGGAAAAAAACTGGTCGGATGAAACAATGCGCACGTGGGCGCAAGAGCATATGAGAACAAAATCTTTATAATGATGCGAATTGTAATGGATACCAATGTGTTGTTGATCTCCATTTCAACAAAATCAATATACCGCCCCATTTTTGATGCACTCCTAAATGGTAAGTACGAACTTGCCATAAGTAACGAAATTCTCTCTGAATACATTGAAGTATTAGAACGAAAAGCGAATAATACAGTAGCTGTAAACATCGCAGAACTACTGTTGAATAGTGAAAACGTAATTCGTACAGAAATTTTTTTCAGTTGGGGGCTAATAATGGAAGACGAGGACGACAATAAATTTGTTGATTGTGCAATTGCCGCAAACGCAAAATATATAGTTAGCAATGATAAGCATTTCAGGATACTTAAAGAAATTGACTTTCCAAAGGTTGAAGTGGTTGGAATTGAAACATTCCTTGAATCATTGAGGACATAAAAAAGCACTATTTCCGCTCTTTGTGGTTTTATCCCCACCAACCGCAATACTTAGATGGGCTTTGGCCATCTGCTGCCCACGCGCGGTGGGCATCCAACGTGGCAAGCGTAATGACACGTATGGCGAAAAAGTTTTTGTTGCTGATTTTTTGGGACGACGAATATTTCTTTGAGGTCGCAAAATGCGACCTCAAAGAATCAAATGCTGCTTGGGTAAGTTCGAACATAAAATCATCAAGGAAACGTCAATGTTCCGACGAACGGCTTCTTTCAAGCGCAGCAAAGCGCTTAATTTTGAATCACCGTCAAATCCCCTTTTATCAGTTCTATTGTTCCATCAACCAATCGAACTTTCAAATAATACACGTACACCCCCACACCCACTTCTTTACCGCCTACCCGGCCATCCCAGCCCGGCCATTCATTGGGCCCGATGGGCGTATCCAGAATATACACGGCGTTGCCCCAACGGTCGAAAATACGCAACTCTTCCATGCGCAATACCGACGGACCCGCACCGATTGTAAACAGGTCGTTGTCGTTGCGGTTATCCGGAGAAAACACATTGGGCACGTAAACCGGCGAAGTCTTCTTCACAATTACGCGAATGGTCGCTTTGGATACACAACCAAAAGTATCCACTTGCGTAACGGTATAACTGCCCGAACTGAAGGGAATCCAGGTTTGGGTAAGGCAATTGGCACAACTGGAATCGGCCAAAGGCGACCAACTGATGCTGCGCCAAACATCCAGGTTGGTTTGGGCCTCAATGATCAATACTTGCCCAAGTTGCACCACCGTATCGGAAGGAAGCGAAATAACACCCGATTCGGGCACCACCAACGAGAAGGTCGAGTCGGCAATACAATCGTTGGCGTCTTGTACCACGATGTTGTGGGTGCCGCTGCCAATAGACGGAACCGCGCCACTTACCAGGTTTCCATCCAAAAATACATCATACAATTGAACCCCGCCCAAGGGTGTAATGGCCACATCTGCCACCTGTTCACCGCAGTCCGGACGGTCCACGGCCAGGATAAACCGCAGGGGATCGGGTGCATTCAAACTCGTGGTACTTACCGCGGGACAGCCGTTTTTATCGGTAATCGTAACGGTATAATCGCCTTCTCCCAAATTGCTGGCAGCTGCAAGGGTATCACCATTGCTCCACAAATATTGGTAGGGACCAGTACCGCCGCTGACCGATGCCGTGGCCGCACCATCGGTATCACCGGCACAACGCACCCCAAAACCATTGTACGACTGCAACGATGTGGCCAATACCGACAATACAGGCGGTGCGGTCACCACACTTTGCAAGGTAAGGGCCGGGCCAGTAGTCTGGGTAATGGTAATGCTAAAGGCACCTGCCGCCAGTCCGGGTATTTGCACAGACATATTCAAACCAGCAGAAGTACCCGTACCCGTGTTGCCTTGCCCATCAGTCCAGTTGTATTGAAACGGCGGCAGTCCCGAATTGATCAGCACCGTCACCTGGCCATCGTCATTGTCGGCACATGTAGTAGGAGTACTGCTAATGACCCCACTTGGCGCGCAAAGGGTTGGATCATACACGGTGGTGCGCACCACAACCGAATCGCAATCGTCGATACCAAGGAGGGTTTCGATTATTTGACCAGCCTGGGTTTGGTCGCAAGTGGTCAGCGCAATTTGGGTCGTATCCAGCTGGGTCGGGTCAAAAATCACGATGCGCGTCACCACTGAGTCACAGCCATTGATGTTATAGGTGTCAATAAAGGTACCCGCGTTATTCGGTTTGCAGGTAAATACATTCACGGTGTTGGTAATGGGCGGTGCCAGGGTGGTATTGGTGATCACCACGGAGTCGCAACCGTTGGAGCCGCTTAAAATGATTTGTGCAATACCGACTTGTGCCGCGTTGCAGGTCACGGCAGTTAAAAAGGTAGAATCAATCAAACTCGGATCAAACACAACCGTGGTGGTTCGAATTGAGTCACAACCGTCAATACTTACCAGGTTTTGGGTAAATACGCCCGCTTCATTGGGTTTGCAAGTTACCGTTGAAAAGGCCAACGCATAACTTGGGGCCAAGGTACGGTTGATGATCAAAACAGAATCGCAGCCATTCACACCCAAAAATGTTTGTGCGACTTGGCCTACCTGGCCTGGCAAACAGGTTTTGGCATTTAAAAAGGTGGTATCGATCAAACTTGGATCAAACACAACCGTGGTCGTTACCGTAGAGTCGCAACCGAAACTATTAGTCAAATTTTGGGTAAATACCCCTGCTTCTGCCGGTTTACAGGTTACCGCACTCAGGTTGATGGTATTGCTGGGCAACAAAGTAGTGTTGGTAATCACCAGGGAGTCGCAGCCATCTACACCCACCAGCAATACCTGCGTGGGTACCGCATTGGCAGGAATACAGGTGGTTGCACTCAACACCGTGGTATCAATATTTGCCGGATCGAAGGTGATGGTGTTGATCACCGTGGAGTCGCAACCAAATATATTGGTCAAGTTTTGGGTAAATACCCCCGCATTGGCCGGATTACAGGTAACACTGCTCAAGTTAACGGTATTGCTGGGCAGGAATTGAGTGGTAAGAATCACCGTACTATCGCAGCCAAATTGATTGAAAAAGTTGGTAACCACCACCCCGGTGTCTAATGGATTACAACTGCTTGCGCTGAGGTTAGTGATATTACGCGGATTGACTGTAACGGTGGTATTGGCTAGGGCCGTACAACCCACCGCATCGCTTACGATCACGGTGTAATTGGTGGTTGCATTGGGTACAACTGTAATAGAATTCGATAGTTGGCCGCCACTCCAATTATAACTGGTGCCACCATTGGCAGTAAGGGTTGTGCCATCGCCGTTACACAGGATTGTTACGCCGGTAATGGAGGCCGCAGGTGCCGGGTTGATGTTTATGGTAAATACTTCTGCCACTCCGGTACACGTGCCTATTTGGGGCGTTACGGTGATTTGAGCGGTTTCTACGGCCGTCACATTGGCGCCAATAAAACTCAGGTTTCCAGTGCCGCTGGCCGCCAAACCAATGGCCGGGTTATTGTTGGTCCAGTTGTACACGGTGTTGCCCGTGCCAAAAGTCACCGCCACAGGCGTGTTGGCACATGCATTGGTGATGCCCGGATTGGTTACAGTCGGTACAGTAACGACCGTAATATTGAAGGTTTGTGTCGGGCCGGTGCAGGTGCCATTTACCGGGGTGACGGAAATGGTGCCGGTGGTTGGTCCGGCTACATTTGCTGCGGTAAAACTGATGTTGCCATTTCCGCTGGCGCCCAAGCCAATGGCCGGGTTGTTGTTGGTCCAGTTAAAGCTGGTACCGGCGCTGCCTGTAAAGTTGACATTCAACACGTTTCCACCGCACACATTTTGGTCGCCCGGATTGGTCATGCTGGCTGCCGGTTGTACCGTAATGGCAAAGGTTTGTGGTGCGCCGATACAGGTGCCCAAAACAGGCGTAACACTGATATTACCCACCAGCGGCGCCACTACATTGGCAGCCATAAACATGATACTGCCATTGCCCGTGGCCCCTAATCCGATTCCTGTATTGTCATTGGTCCAGGTAAAAGAGGTGCCGGTTTGGTTGGCGCTGAAATCAATTTGCAGCACATTGGTGGCACATACCTGTAAATCAGCGGGTTGTGACACCTGTGGGGTTGGGTTGACGGTGATGTTAAATTGGACCGTGGCACCGGTACAGGTGCCAATTTGCGGCGTAATCGTGATCACAGCGGTTTGCGGATTGACTACATCCGCGGAAGTAAATACCAAATTACCTGTTCCGCTGGCCGCCAAACCGATGGCCGGATTGGAATTGGTCCAGTTGAAACTACCCGCGCTGCCACTTAAGGCAATATTGACCGCCTGGTTGCCACAAATAATTTGATCACCAGGATTGTTGGCCGTTGGTTGGCTTTCGATGGTAATGGAAAAACTCAGGGGCGCTCCGGGACAACCATTGGCGGTAGGGGTAACCGTTACCACGCCGGTGGTCGTGCTTGCTACATTGGGGCTGGTATAACTGATGTTGCCTGAGCCACTTGCACCGAGGCCTGTAGCCGTGTTGCTGTTGGTCCAGCTAAACGTTGCACCGGCCGTTCCGGTAAAATTGACATTTACAGGCTGACCACCACAAACCAATACATCGGCAGGTTGATTGACGACCGCAGCCGGATTGATCGTGATGGTAAACGTACGCGCTACCCCCGGGCAGGTGCCAGATTGGGGTGTTACGGTGATATTGGCTATTTGCTGGGTCGCCACATTGGCACTGGTAAAACTGATATTACCGTTGCCAGATGCACCCAAGCCTACCGCCGGGTTGTCGTTGGTCCAGCTATACGTTACCCCCACCGGCGTACCGGCAAAAGTCACATTCACGGGCGCGCCTGCACAAACCACCACATTGGCCGGTTGGTTGGCCGTGGGAATGGGCGCTACCGTTACCGTAAAGCTCTGCGGCGTACCAGGACAACCACTTGCATTGGGCGTAACGGTAATGGTTCCGGTTTGCGTGGTAACCACATTGGCGGCATTGAAGTTAATATCGCCCGTGCCAGAAGCACCCAGGCCGATAGCCGGATTGGAGTTGGTCCAGTTCAGGGTCGGGTTGCCGGTGGCAGTAAAATTAACCACAACCGGATCACCCGCGCAAACAGCCTGATCCAGCGGGTCGGTCAGCACCGGGGTAGGATTAATGGTGATGGTAAACGTACGCGGCACACCCGGACAAGTGCCAAATTGCGGCGTTACCGTAATATTCGCAACTTCCTGGTTGGCCACATTGGCGCTGGTAAAACTGATATTGCCGTTGCCCGACGCGCCCAGGCCTACCGCCGGGTTGTCGTTGGTCCAACTATAAGTCACCCCTGCAGGTGTGCCAGCAAAAGCCACATTCACGGGCGCGCCAGCACAAACTACCACATTGGCCGGTTGATTGGCCGTGGGAATGGGTGCTACCGTTACTGTAAAGGTCTGCGGCGTACCAGGACAACCACTTGCATTCGGGGTAACCGTAATGGTGCCGGTTTGGGTGGTAACCACGTTTGCGGCATTAAAGTTAATATCGCCCGTGCCAGAAGCACCCAGGCCGATGGCCGGATTGGAGTTGGTCCAGTTCAGGGTTGGATTACCGGTAGCGGCAAAATTAACCACAACCGGATCGCCCGCGCAAACAGCCTGATCCAGCGGGTCGGTCAGCACCGGAGTTGGATTGATGGTGATGGTAAACGTACGCGGCACACCCGGACAAGTGCCAAATTGCGGCGTTACCGTAATATTGGCAATTTCCTGGTTGGCCACAGCGGCGCTGGTAAAACTGATATTGCCCGTACCGGAAACGCCCAGGCCTACCGCCGGGTTGTCGTTGGTCCAGCTATACGTTACCCCCACCGGCGTACCAGTGAAAGCCACATTCACGGGCGCGCCAGCACAAACCACCACATTGGCAGGTTGGTTGGCGTTGGGCGCAGGTGCAACCGTGATGGTAAACAACTGCGGGGTGCCTGGACAACCGCCGCTGTTGGGCGTTACCGTGATGGTACCAGTTTGCGTAGTGGCCACGTTGGCAGCATTAAAATTAATATCGCCGTTGCCGGAAGCGCCTAAACCGATCGCTGTATTGTTATTGGTCCAGGAAAAATTCGGGCTTCCATTGCCTGTAAATACCAAGTTAACCGGATCTCCTGCACATACATTCTGATCACCCGGGTCGTCGACGGTGGGTGAAGGGTTGATAATAATGGCAAAGGTGCGCGGTACCCCAGGACAAGCGCCATTTTGTGGAGTTACCGTGATGTTGGCAATTTCCTGATTGGCCACATTTAAGCTGGTAAAACTAATGTTTCCAGTACCAGACGCACCCAAACCGATGCTTGGGTTATCATTGGTCCAGTTGTAAATATTGCCGCCGGGCGTCCCGTTAAAGTTTACAACAACTGGCGCGCCGCCGCAAACGGTTACATCGTTGGGCTGGTTGAGTACTGGCGTCGGACTAACACTGATGTTGAAATTTTGTGGCGTGCCTGGGCAACCCGCCAGAACGGGGGTTACGGTAACAATACTGGTCGTAACGCCAGCAACACTTGCAGCCGTAAAACTAATATCTCCCGTGCCACTGCCGCTCAACCCAATCGCTGGATTGGAATTGGTCCAGTTGAACGTAGGACTTCCCGTACCCGTGAAGGTAACACCCACCGGATCACCGCCGCAGACACTCAAATTAGGTGGATCATCCACCGTTGGGGTAGGATTGATGGTGATGGTAAAGGTTTGCGGCGTACCCGGGCAGGTGCCAAACTGGGGGCTTACTGTAATATTGGCAACTTCCTGATTGGCTACATTGGCGCTGGTAAAACTTATATTTCCGGTGCCGGAAGCGCCCAGGCCTACGGATGTGTTATCGTTGGTCCAGCTGTAAGTAACGCCGCCAGGGGTACCACTAAAATTGACCGTTACAGGACCACCGCCACATACCGTAATATTAGCTGGAACATTGACCGTGGGTGCTGGATTGACGGTAATGGTAAAATTCTGGGTTGGTCCAGGGCAGCCGTTTTCATTGGCTGAAACCGTTACCGTACCAACTTGGGTAGCGGCCACATTGGCGGAGGTAAAACTTAAATCGCCACTGCCGGAAGCACCCAGGCCGATGGCAGTATTGTTGTTGGTCCAGTTAAAGGTAGCGCTACCATTGCCACCGCTATAGGTTACATTCACCGTTTCATTGGCGCAGACCGTAATATTCGGCGGATCGACTACCACTGGCGCTGGATTTACTGTAACGGTAAAGGTTACAGGTGGCCCGGGACAACTTGGCAACGTAGGTGTAACGGTAATGGTGCCTACCTGCTGGGTTGCAACATTTGCTGCGGTAAAATTCACATTACCCGTACCGCTGGCACCCAAACCAATGGCGGTATTGTTGTTGGTCCAGTTATATACAGTGCCTGATGGACCTGTAAAAATAGCGCTCACAGGGCTATTTGCACAAACAGTAATATCAGCAGGCTGCGTCATAACCGGTGCCGAAGTACCAGTAACCGACACATTATCAAACCAATAGGTTTCTGCAGTTGATTTATTGGAGGGCTGAATTCTAATTTCCAGGGTGGTACCACTCAGGCCGGTAATGGTGGCCGTACCCGCCATGCCGCCGCACACGTAGGCGAACTGAATCCAAGGACCGCCATTGATGCGGTATTGAAATACGATTTGGTCATGACCATTGTCGATCGCTACATTGCCCTGGCAACCAAAGTAAGGCCCGCCCGCAGTGCATTCAAATGTTCCGATAAAGCCATAAGACACCGAAATGCCTACATTACAAAATCCAGCGATGTTAATCGGGTTGGTTACCCATTCATTATCGCCGCCGCCCCCAGATGGGCAACAGGGAAGCCCCTCCATGTCCGTTATTTCAAAACGGTTGTTCTGAACGCCTGCGAAAGAGGCCGCGGTGAAATCACAATCGGTAAAATTCGATGTCCAGCCCTGGTTGGCACCGGAAAAATCTTCCTGCCAAATCTGCGCATAGGTAACCTTAGGCAAAATCAGGATGAGTAACAAAACCAATGTTTTTGCCAAAAAAGGGGGGGCTTGTTGATTCGACAAGCAGGAAAATAGGGGAAAAAAACGAGGGGACTTGAATGCCATACAAGAGCAATGGATTGGTGAATGGACAATTAACCAAGGAGGATTCCGTAAAAAACGACCGGAATGATGCAAAAAATCGGATTAGGATGAATGATTGGAAAGGAAAGCGCAAAACGAAGACAAAGATATATCCTATATACGATATAAAATTTTGGTTAGACGTTAATTAACCTTGGCTTTACAGCAACAAAAAGAAATTTATTGTTTTTATAGGATGTATCTTTGCCCCCCAATTTTATACAGTACCATGCTCGAGAAATTACCTGCTATCCGCGATAAATACCTGCACCTGGAAGAACAACTGTCCGACCCCGGCATTGTGGCCGATATGGACAAATCCAAAAAGGTGAACAAGGAGTACAAAAAACTCCAGCCTATCATGCAGGCTTTTACCCAATATGAAAGAACGCATCAGGATATTGAAAGTGCGCGTGCCCTGTTGAGCACCGAAACGGATCCGGAAATGCGCGAAATGGCCAAAGATGAAATCGAAAGCCTGCTCCCCGCCTTAGATGCCCTGGAAGAGCAATTGAAGGATATGCTCACGCCCAAAGATCCGGAAGATGAAAAGGACGTGATTTTTGAAATTCGTTCGGGTACCGGTGGCGATGAAGCGGCCTTGTTTGCCGGCGATTTGTACCGGATGTATATGCGCTATTTCCAGGACCAAAAATGGGAAGTGGAAGTGGTGGACGAAACCCCTGGCTCTGCGGGCGGTTATTCCAAAATTATCCTGGAAGTAAGCGGCGACAATGTATATGGCCGACTAAAATTCGAATCGGGTGCACATCGGGTACAACGTATCCCCGAAACCGAAGCCAAAGGACGGGTTCATACTTCGGCGGCCACGGTGGTGGTGATGCCCAAACTGGAAATGGAAGATGTGGACATCCGCAAAGAAGATATTCGGACCGACGTGTTCCGCGCGAGCGGTGCGGGTGGTCAGCACGTAAATAAAACGGAATCAGGGGTGCGTTTTACCCACTTACCCACGGGTGCGGTGGCGGAAAGTACCGAGAGCCGTTCGCAACATAAAAACCGCGACATCGCCATGGGCCGCTTGATCCAGGTGATTCGCGATGCGCAAATCAATGCCCACAACTCGAGTATCGCCTCCGCGCGGCGCTCACTAGTGGGCACAGGCGACCGTTCTGAAAAAATCAGAACCTATAACTGGCCGCAAAACCGCGTAACCGACCACCGTTTGGAAGGCGATAACAAGAATTTCAACCTCGATAAAGTGGTGGAAGGCGATTTGGAAGGCTTGATTCAGGCGCTGATTATTGCCGATAATGCGGCAAAATTGCAGGAAGAGGCGGCGTAAAAGTGACGTTTATTATACTTTGATCAAAGTTTGATTTTCGATTTCCGATTGGATTTTTGATTTCCGATTTTTGAGCCCGGCTCAGGGATTACCTCTGTACGTGCGGCAAGTTTTATATATACTAATTACCTCACAAAAGGTGGCCATTATCGTCTGATTTTGTGCGGAAGCCTGCGTGAGCATGTGTAAGGCGAAATTCAAATGTAAAAAAATAGCATTTCCCGAAGTATATGAATGCCTTTTGAAATATTCCCGTTAACTTTGATTTAGAAAATTAGGCAGCACAGCAGATTTGCGATCTGCCTGTATTGTTAATAATAACTTAATGAAATATCTTGCCTTTTCTCTAATAAATATTATAATTTTGTATAATAAATGTTCACAAAAATCTTTAAACCATGTCCAAATTCCTTTCACCTTTCACCTTTCACCTTTGGCTGCTGCTAATTCCATCATTTTGTTTTGCACAGTCACCCAGTGGGTCATCAGTTTGTACAGACTGGGGCCTTGAAATTTGCAGAACCTATCAGGGTAATGATGCTCAATCCTGTCCTGATGGCTGTTTTCGTGTGTATTACCATTTCTATTTGGTAAAAAGTGGTACCCAGAATACGGGTGAACAGAATCCGATCTATTTTTCGAGTTTGACTTTATTAGGATCCTTGAATGCGACAACCAGTGATTTAAGTACTGTGGGTAAAATATTGTCTAAAGTAAATATTGACCAAACCATTTCCTGTTCGCCAAGTTATCCGGGGATAAACAACCCTGGAACGCCCAACTCGCCAGTGATCAGCTATGATGAAATTACGAATCAGTTTTCCTACGAAGTTTCTGCAACCAATTACAATGCACCCATTGTGTCCTTCACGGTACCCGGACGATTATTGTTATTTTCATTAGCCGTGGATGTTTTTCCAAATGAAACCGTTGCACCTAACATTAGTACTTCTATAACCTTAACGAATTCTAATGGCAGCAATGCATTTACATGTTCCTTTCCTATCACTTATGGCTGTACTAGTGATACTAAAGGGTATAGCACGACATTTGACCAACCCACTGAGACTTGCCTTGACCCGGATGCCGGACCAGTACGCTTTAGAATTGGGAATTCAATTAACGCGCCCACCACGGGCCATCCTAATCGTAAAAAAGTGCCTGTTTGGGTAGATGGGGCTGCTGATACGAAATTTGATTTTGAGGAATTTGACTTTTTACTTGGCATCGCACCATCCTCCAGCATGCTGGCTCCTTACTTGGAGGCAGGATTATTACCAACCTCCGATGTAGAGATTTACCCCGTTTCTGGTAATCAATACCGGGCTTATACGCATGGCGGTGCCGTCCAAATTATAAACACCGGGAACATTACAGCCGACAACACGCTTTTTTATATCGTTTTTGACGGACCTACTTTAGAGTCTGCCTGTATGAATGCCGTCATTGACTTTAGAGGTTCTTATGGGCGTATTGCTGGTCCTGCATTTGATTGTTGTAAGCCGAATTTTGGTTCTTCGCAAACCGTTTATTGGGATGGTGGGGGAGATTGCATTTCAGGCGAGTGTCCAGAAGTGAAATTGATTGCTGCGCCCACCACGAATGCGCAATCTTCATCTTGTAACAACTTGCTGGTATTCAACTTAAATGCGACCAATACCTCTGTTTCAACCCCGACACAAATTGCTTCCTTAACATGTGTGCTGGAAGTAAAGAAATCTGGAACCTTTACCTTGGATGCAACGAATTCATCTTCTTTGTTTTGTACTCCGTTTACTAATTGCGCCACGGTTACCGAAGTTTCTTCCACTTTGTTGCGTATCGTGGTTGATATTCCTAGTTTCAATAACTTTTTGGTAGGTGCAAATTACGGAGAAAGGAACTTTGCCGTAATTGCGCTATCCACTACTACAGGCGGGTGTATAGAATCGATTCGCTTTTTAGATGCCGTTATTTTAAAACAGGGCGCTTCCGATCAATGTTTGACCTCCACGGAATCACAATTTACAGAGAGCAATCCGGCCGATGATTTTTGCACGGGAAGTTTGAGTATTTCAGCAGAAACCGAAAACGGTGATGCAATACCAGGCTGGGAATATTACCTGAATCGTTACACTGAAGGAAATACAGATTTCCCAAACTGTTACCAGCAGGGCAGCACCTCTGGCTCTGCTGTGGTGGCATGCCCCTGCCAGTTCAATAAAGTACAAAATGTGGCGCTTAGGAAAGTAGATAATCCATTGAACGGGGTTAGTACTTTCGATTTGGTGTTGATTTCAAGACATATTTTGGGAATTTCATCGCTTTCAGGGTTTAAAATTCTTGCAGGAGATGCAAATTCTAGTGGGTCTCTGACGAATTTTGATAATATTGAACTTAGAAAGCAAATTTTAGGAATATACAATGATCTTCCCGAATCAAGATCATGGAGATTTATAGACAACGATATCAAAGCGAGTATTTTAAATGGTAACAATCCATTTACTTTGATTCACCCTGATATTGGAGGTTCGGGCAATGCACTTAATAATAGTGGCGGACAAGTTTATTCAACAATTCCTCAATTAAATGTTATACCCGAAAAATATTCAAATCGTTATGCAAACGAAGAGTTCGATGAATTTGCACTTCCCACCACAGCACAAGAGGACAACAAAGCCCAATTCGTTGGGTTTAAAGTAGGCGATGTAAATGGAAATGCAATTGCCAGTTTTTCTGGTCAAAGTGAAACCCGCTCAGCAACAACACTTCATTTTGGGACAAAGGCCTTGACTGGAAAAGCCGGACAACGTTTGGAAATACCTGTATTTGCCACCGAACGCAGTGCACTCAATGCCTGGCAATTGGCCTTGCAATATGATCCGGCACAAATGTTGATCAAAAATATCAAATGGCCTACGGAGTTGAAACAAGGCGCCTTTCAGGATCGTGGATGGAATATACCCCAGGCAGGCGAACTGCGGGTATTATGGTTTGATGCCGTTGATGCTCGGACATTTGACGTTGGAACGCCTTTGTTTTATTTAGAAGTGGAATTGTTGCGCAACCTGGATAGGGGATTGAATACGCTCAAAATTCACCCAGAAAGTATACCTTCTGAGGTTTATGCAGCCAATGGAGAACCAATCTATGTAGATTTGGAAATTTCAGAGATCGTACCGCTGGTGCAAGCCAAAATTCAGGATTTGGATGAAAAGCCGGTATTTGCGCTGAGTGTGTACCCCAACCCCAGCGCAAGCGTATTTCGCCTGAATATTGAAGCCAATGTAGCGGCTGAAGCGCACTTGAGTATTCAGGATGTGTTAGGAAAAACCTGGTTTGAAAACTCGCTTGACTTGGCGTCTGGCTTGAATCGAATTGGATCAGAAACACTGCCCACATTGCCAACTGGACAATATGTGATTAGTTTACATACGCCCAATGGGGTGCAAAGCTTGCGTCTGATACGCAATTAAAACCCCTTTACCTCAATAACAATCTGATTATTAAGCAACGTCGTGTCTGTTTTGTATTTTTCAGGTGCGACGTTGCCTCTATTTTTAATACCATTCAACTATCGAACCTCATGCAAAAATTCGCTTTGATCGTTATATACTTTTTATGCGCTGCTATCCTTCCGGCGCAAAATAACCGCTTTTATGTAGACCCCACCGCTTTCGGACAAAACAATGGACAAAGCTGGTACG
>Ga0247832_1003546_pt1 | contig 21166 bp, 14 predicted proteins | sample LaCruzMarch2015__10_FD_192407 | JGI IMG/M metagenome (GOLD analysis project Ga0247832, IMG submission 192407) | Freshwater microbial communities from meromictic Lake La Cruz, Castile-La Mancha, Spain - LaCruzMarch2015_4m | ecosystem: Environmental > Aquatic > Freshwater > Lake | place: Spain... | reverse complement strand
ATAATCGAAAGTATTTAAAATTTGTAGCTCCCTTAATTTTGATTTTAATGGCTTTAGGAGTTTTTGTTCCTTCACTTTTAACTCAGGGGACAGAACGAGTAGTGAATTACGATAAAGAGTTCAAAATCGAAGCACCTTTTTCTTTCAATGTAAACACATCAAATCTGCAAGTGGAAGAAGGGGAGGATGTTCCAATTGAGTTAACACTTAAAGGAAATTTTCTTCCTGATAAAGTTTATTTAGTTTGCGAAAATGGACGTTTTCTAATGGAACGAAAGTCTAAAAATGTTTTTAAATCTTTTATTCGTAAACCTAAATCTTCCTCTAATTTTTATTTTGTCGCAAATAAATATGAAAGTGATCCTTTCAAAATTATAGTAACTGGTAAATCTGTAGTTGGAAAAATGGAGGCTCAACTATTGTATCCAGCTTATTTAGGTAAGCAAAATGAAATTATTCAAAATGCTGGTGATTTAGTTGTTCCAGAAGGGACGGAAATAACTTGGAATGTTGCCACTAAAAACACTAAGAAAGTAGATTTGAGTTGGAAAGGTAAAGTTTGGTATGTTTCAGAATTTGGCTTTCGTATTTCTGATAAATTCAAAGATAATTCGAAATTACGTTTTTCTTTAACGAATAAATTTACAAGCAAGATTGATACTATTTCTAGTTCTGTTTCAGTTATAAAAGATTCACATCCAAGTATTTATGTTAGTGAAACTATTGATAGTACCAAATCTGGATTGAGATTATTTAAAGGACAGGTAGAAGATGATTATGGTTTAAAGTCTTGCTATTTTGTTTATGAGATTATCAGTGAAAATGGTAAGAAAAAGGAGAATAGAATTTTGGTCCGCTCGCTATCAACTATTCAAGCACAATTCGATTTCGGTGTTGATTTTAGTAGAGAAGATTTGAAATTGAAAGATAAAATCGAGTATTATTTCGTGGTTTATGATAATGATGGTGTAAATGGAAGTAAAACAACTCGAAGCCAAACGTATTCTTATCAGCTTCCAACGCTTTCTGAATTAAACGAAAAACGTGAATTAGATCAAGAGAAAACGAAAGAAGATTTAAATGATGTTCTGAAAAAAACAGAAGATTTTCAAAAGAAAGTTGAGAAATTGAAAAAAGAAACCATGAATTCTAAGTCATCGGATTGGAACAAAATGAATCAAGTAAATCAATTACAAGAAGAACAAAAAGATTTAATAGAAAAGCTTCAGGACATTAAAGAACAAATGGATCAAAGTACGCAAGAGAAGAATCAATTGTCGGAAATGGATAAACAGTTGTTGGAGAAGCAAGAAATGATTGAGAAGTTGTTGGAAGAGTTAATGGACGATGAACTGAGAAAATTGTTAGATGATTTGGAAAAATTATTAGAAAAAAATGATAAACAGGAGTTAAAAGAAAAAATGGAAGAACTAGATCAGTCTGCTGAAGATATGAAAAAGCAGTTAGATAGAAGTTTGGAAATGTTAAAACGTTTGCAGGTTAATGAAAAGATCGATGATATTGAAAAGGAACTTAAAGATTTAGCAAAGGAACAGGAAGAATTAAAGAAAGAAATAGAAAATAAAAAAATTGAGAAAGAAGAAGCTATTAAAATGCAAGAGTATTTGAATATGAAATTCGATGATTTAAAGAAGGATTTAAATGACTTAAACGATTTGAATAAAGAATTGAGTAATCCTATGGAGTTAGGTGATACAAAAGAGCAGGAGGAGCAAATTTCGAAGGATATGCAAGATTCAAAAGAAAGTCTTGGAAGTGGAAAAGATAAAAAAGCTGGTGAAAAGCAACAATCTGCAGCTGATGAAATGAAAAAAATGGCTGATCAATTGGATAAAAAACAAAAAGATGCCAATAAGAAACAAGAAGAAGAGGATATTGATTCTTTACGAGCAATTCTTGAAAGTTTAATGATTTTAAGTTTTGATCAAGAAGAAAATATGAATCGTTTCGCAAGAGTTAATATGAATGATCCTTCTTATATCAAGTTAGGAAAACGTCAGCGTCGTATTATTGATGATACTAAAATTGTAAAAGATAGTTTATTAGCGTTAGCTAAACGTCAACCTAAGATTGCATCATTTGTAGATAAAGAATTGAATACAATTGAATCGAATCATTCAAAAAGTATTGAAGCTATTGATGATCACAAGAAGAAAGAATTAAATAAATACCAGCAAATTGTAATGACTTCTTACAATAACCTTGCATTGTTATTAAATGAAGCTTTACAGTCTATGCAGTCTCAAATGCAATCTGAAAAAGAGGGAAGTGGTAGTTGTGATAAACCGGGTAAAGGTCGTCCAAAACCAGGTTCTCAGATGAACAATCAAGATATGAAAGAAATGCTTAAGAAGCAGTTGGAGCAAATGCAAAAGGGTCCTAATCCAGGTGGTGATAAACCAGGAGACAAACCAGGTGATAAGCCGGGCGATAAACCAGGAGGAAAGCCAGGTAATTCTGGTCAAAGTATGTTAGGTTTAGGAAATAAAGAAATAGCTAAAATGGCAGCTGAGCAAACTGCAATTCGTCAGAAGCTAGAACAAATGCGTAATGAATTGAATAAAGAAGGAAAAGGCTTAGGTAATAAACTTAATCCCTTGATTAAAGAATTAGAAGAGCAAGAGCGTAGTTTGATTAATAAATCTATTAATAGAGAAACAATCAACCGTCAAAGAGATATCCTTACACGACTTTTAGAAAGTGAGAAAGCATTACTAGAACGTGGTTTTGAGGAGAAAAGAGAATCAAAATCAGGAAAAGATATAAATAATGGTAACAAAATTATATTTGAAGAGTATAACAAGGAAAAATTGAAACAAGTTGAATTGTTGCGTTCAATAGATCCGAATTATAGAAAATATTTTAAGGATAAGGCGAATCAATATTTCAATCAAAATTAGTTACTTTTTGTTATAACTATTTATGAAAGAAGGATTTACAATAATTGAGCAGGTAAAGTTACCATCGGATTTTGCTTCATTGGTTGAGGTTGAAAACTTAATTGATAAAGTTTGCACTGATTTAGGTGTTCAAGAGGGTGCTTACGGTAATGTTTTAATTGCTGTTACAGAAGCTGTGAACAATGCGATTCAACACGGGAATGAAGAGAATTCAAATCTTTTTGTGGATGTAGCAGTTGGAGATAAAGAAGATGAATTTTGTTTTCGTATTAAAGATGAAGGTTCAGGTTTTGATTTTAATTCTCTTCCTGATCCAACAGCTCCTGAAAATCTTTTAAAAGAAAATGGAAGAGGTATTTTTCTTATGAGAAATCTAGCTGATGATGTTGAGTTTCATGGAGTTGGAAATAGTGTTAATATTTATTTTTCTAAATGATAGAATTTGAATTTTTAGATATAGAAATTCCGGAATTTAAACCGGAATTTTTTGTTTCAAGCCTATCTGATTTAATTGCATCAGAAGGCTTTAATGAAGGTGATATTACAGTTGTATTTGTTACTGATGAGTATTTATTAGAAATGAATAAAACGCATTTAGAACACGACTACTACACTGATATTATCACATTCGATTATACAGAATCAAACTTTATTTCAGGAGATTTGTTTATTTCTTATGATAGGGTTTTAGATAATTCTAAGGAGTTTAATGTATGTTCTTCCAACGAACTATGTAGAGTTGTTTACCACGGTGTTTTGCACTTATGTGGTTACAAGGATAAGTCCTCTGAAGATGAAAAATTAATGCGAGCAAAAGAAAGTTTTTATTTAGAGAAGTATGTTTCACGTGAAACAATTTCATAGATAAGCACTAATTTTGTTTCACGTGAAACACGAAATATGTTAAAAAAATACGATGTTATAGTTGTTGGTGCAGGTCACGCTGGTTGTGAGGCTGCAAATGTTGCTGCTAAAATGGGTAGTAGTGTGTTGTTGGTGACAATGAACATGAACACTATCGCTCAAATGAGTTGTAATCCAGCAATGGGTGGTGTAGCCAAAGGACAAATTGTTCGAGAAATTGATGCCCTTGGTGGTGGTTCTGGGATTGTAAGCGACAAAAGTGCTATACAATTTCGTATGCTAAATATGTCGAAAGGTCCTGCGATGTGGTCACCAAGGACTCAAAACGATAGAATGCTTTTCGCTGCTGAATGGCGCTATTTGTTAGAACAAAATCCAAACGTTGATTTCTGGCAAGACATGTGTAAGGGTTTAATCATTGAAGGAAATAAGGTAATTGGTGTTAAAACCAGTATTGGATTGCCAATTTATGCTACTTCAGTTATTTTGACAAATGGTACTTTTTTAAATGGTTTGATTCATTTAGGAGAAAAACAATTTGGTGGTGGAAGAGCAGCAGAACGTGCTTCGACGGGAATAACAGAAGATTTAATTGAACTTGGGTTTGAAGCGGGAAGAATGAAAACAGGAACACCTCCTCGTGTTGATGGACGTTCTTTAGATTATTCTAAAATGGAAGAACAAGCTGGTGACGAAAATCCTTCAAAGTTTAGTTATGGAAATACAGAAGCCCTAAAGAGACAATTGTCTTGTCATATTTCATACACGAACCCACAAACGCACGAATTATTGCGCACTGGATTCGATCGTTCACCTATGTTTAATGGTTCTATAAAAAGTACTGGCCCTAGGTATTGCCCAAGTATAGAAGATAAAATTAATCGTTTCGCAGAAAGAGATCGCCATCAAATTTTTGTCGAACCGGAAGGATGGAATACAGTTGAGATTTATGTTAATGGATTCAGTACATCTTTACCTGAGGAGGTTCAGTATGCAGCAATGAAAACAATTCCTGGATTTGAAAATGTAAAAATGTTTCGCCCAGGTTATGCAATAGAGTATGATTATTTTCCACCAACGCAATTAAAACATACACTAGAGACGAAGCTAATTGAGAATCTTTATTTCGCTGGACAAATAAACGGAACAACAGGTTATGAGGAAGCTGGTTGTCAAGGCTTTATGGCTGGAATCAATGCGCATTTAAAAAATAATGAAAAAGAGGCATTTATTCTTAACAGAAACGAAGCTTATATTGGTGTTTTAATTGATGATTTAATTACAAAAGGAACGAAAGAACCTTATCGTATGTTTACGAGTAGGGCAGAGTATCGTATATTATTACGTCAAGATAATGCAGATATTCGTTTGACTCCTTTAGCTCATTCTATTGGAATTGCAAGTAATGAAGAATTGGAACGTGTAAACAAGAAAATTCAAGGAACAGAAAAGTTGAAAAAACAGTTCCGTCAAATTGGAATTACACCTGAGCAAATCAATCCTGTTTTAACAGAGAAAGAATCATCTTTAATAACACAACAAGTTAAATTAACAAGTATTATTACTCGTCCACATATATCGTTAGAGGATATTTTAAACGTTTCACCTGAAGCAAAAGTAGCAGCAGCATCTATGGAATCTATTCATCCTGAAATTGTATCGCAAACAGAGATTCAATTGAAGTATGAAGGTTATATAGAACGCGAAGAAGAACAAGCTGCAAAATTGATGCGATTAGAGGAAGTGAAAATCCCGAAAGATATTGATTTTAGACAATTGAAAAGTTTAAGTTCGGAGGCTGTAGAAAAATTGACAAAAATTCAACCATCTACAATTGGACAGGCTTCACGTATTTCTGGTGTCACACCAAGCGATGTTTCTATACTTTTAATCTATTTGGGACGCTAAAATCGATTTTAAAGCGTTTTAAGAGAGTTTAGTGTGTTTGTTTTGGAAAACCTTTAGTTTATATATGAAACGCTTTTATTTTTAAAATATAAAGGTGGTGATTAAGAGGGTTTATAGATAAAAACTATATAATTAATTTATTAATAAATAATTATTATTTCTTCAATTTACCCAACTCTTTCATTTGGAAAAAGTAAATGGTTCTAAAAAAACAATTCATCGCATATAAATCAGTAAACCAATAATTTCTAAAGTAAAAAAACAGATTCCCATATAAGAAAATAGCATTCCTAGTTTTATTTTACTTATCGAAGAATCAATATAGATGTTAGCATTTGCTTCAAAGAGTTTATTGGCAGTTTTAGCTCGATTTAAACTTATTCTTATTAAAACTAAACCAATAATTCCTCCAGGAACCATACACAAAATCATACCAATTAAACCCGTCCAAAAACACTCTTGTCACACGGTAAACGTTGAACTTTTCCCTTGTTGAGTTTTTCTTTTGAAGCTTCTAAATTTTGATCTAGTAATGGTGATTCAGCACTCATCATTTATATCTTTTCTTATTCATCTACAAAAAAAATGCTGCCCCTTAGAGACAGCATTTCGTTCGTGTTTTTTTGAGTTATTCAATAATTACTTTTTTGGTAATTTGTTGTAAATCACTATTAAATCTAATCAAGTAAACTCCAGTAGTTAAAGAAGAAACGTTTATTCTTTGTTGTTTAATTTCCTCTTCTGAACTGTTTAAAACTGTTTTTCCAGTAAAATCGAGTAATTCAATTTTAGTAAATTCTAACAATTCATTAATTGTAAACTGAATAAAATCACTTGCAGGATTTGGTGCTATTTGCAATACTGATTCGTCTAATTCTTCAATTCCCCAAAGCATTATTTCTACGCAAGAAGAAGAGTCAACACAACTGTTTTTTTCAATAACTACATAGTAAAAACCTGTAGTTAAAGGATTAAATTCTTGATTTGTAGCACCAGTAACAATTGAATTTGATGCACACTCATACCATTGAAAATTGGCATTCGTTTGGTTAGCTGTAAGTACATTTGATCCTATCGTAACAGTTGTATCAATAGAGGTAATCGTTAAAAACAAAGTATCAACATCACAAGTACTGTTTGCGTATGTGTATGTTCCACTAGTTGTATAGTCAATTCCGTTCCAAGTGTACATTTCACAAGCAGCTTGAGTTGTCGAGCTTCCTGCCGTTGGTGAAATCGTTAAATACAACGTATCAATGTCACAAACGCTATTTATGTATGTATAAGTTCCGCTAGCTGTATAATTAGTGCTATTCCAAGAGAATGAATCACAAGCCGCTTGGGTGGTGCCAATTCCTGTTATAGGAGTAATTGTCAAATATAAAGTGTCAATATTACAAGGACTATTTGCGTAGATGTAAGTTCCACTAGCGGTGTAATTTGTTCCGTTCCAAATATAAGAACCACACGCTGCTTGAGTTGTTCCAAAACCTACAATTGGCGTTAAAAACAGGTTTAACGTATCAACATCGCAGACACCATTTACGTTTGTATAAGTTCCACTTGCTGTATAAGTTGTTCCATTCCAGAAAAATGATCCACACGCAAATTGATTGAATACCTGACTTCCATTAGGAGTGATTGTTAAATACAATGTATCAACGTCACATAAACTATTTGAATGAGTATAAGTACCACTTGAAGTATAAGTTGTTCCATTCCAGGTATAAGAGCCACAAGCAGCTTGAGTTGTTCCATTTCCAGCAAGTGGAGAAACAGTAATGGTGACAGCACCATTCATCATTTCATCTTGACTGCTCAAAGTTCCGATAACTGTATATGTACCAGCGCTTGTTTGAAGTCCAAAATCTATTGCTGAACCCGTTCCGTTTATAGGAGTTCCTACATTGTTTCCGTTGCGTTTTAATTGATAACTAACACCAATTTCAGAATTACTTAATCCAATAGATAAGCCTGTGCCCCCAGCGCAAAATTCTCCACCACCCGTTACGTTGTAAATACTTGGGATTAAACATTCAATAACACCAGGTGAACCGATTAATTCTTTTGTGTTTATTATTGTTCCTGTTGAGTCTTGACTTGCAAACCAGCTAGTTGAAAGGTTGTTATCCATAGTAGAAGGACAAAAACACATTGATGCACCAAGTGCATTTGTTCCTGTAACCCAACTGTTGGCATAAGTAACCAAATCCAAAGTATCATTATCTAAATCTCTTAATACGACGGTTGTTCCACTATTACTTAATCCAGAACTAATCCATTGAATAGGCATAAATGTTAAGTCAAAGTTTCTCATTACTGCACCTGCGTTTACAGCGAAAACAACAACAGAATTAGGAGATAATAAATAAGGAGTACTGAACGTGTAACGCACAGCGTTTGCGAAAATCAAATTATAACCATTCATGTCAACAGCTGCGGGTCCTGCATTATAAACTTCGATGTATTCTAAACTATCCGTTCCTGTTTCTGGTGGATTATACATAATTTCCGTAATCATAAGTTGTGAATTTCCTATAAAAGGTAGTAAGAATAAAAAAGCAATGTGTAAATAAGCCTTCAGTGAAAAATGTAAAAAGTTTGTCATGATAGTAAAATAAGTGCCAAAAGTAGTTTTTTTTTAATAAAATCAATAAATTTGAAGGATTGTAATTGTCTAAAACATACTTTTAAAAATAAATTAACAATATGATAATCAAACAGTTTAATTTTTTATCAAATCAATAGTTAACTCAAAATTAGGATTCACAAAATATTATTTCGGAAGTATTAGTTATTTAGCGATGAAATTTAAGTAAGTGATATTAATAATCTAAGATTTTGGTTAGATTTAATTAACTGGATAGAAAAAGTTACACAAAAAGGTAATGAGCAATGCTAGCGACCAACCTGTGTAGACTTCAATTGGACGGTGTTTGTTGAGGTAAAGACGTGATGCGATTGTTAATCCAGAGGCGAAAACAGCAGCAATTAATAACCAAAAAGGAAAAAGATTATGTTCAAAAATAAACGCGATAAAATATCCTACTAAAATCCCTGCGCCTCCAGCATGCATTGATATTTTTATCCAGCGATTGATATACATAAAGCAAGCGGTAACAATTCCACCAGAAAGCGGTAAAGCATAAAAATATTTAGGTAAAAGATTATCTGGAGCTTGAAAGAAAAATAGAGCAAACAAGATCAAACAATGAGCAAACATAACAAGTAAAGGTATATTTCGTTCGCGTTGATTTTCTATATCGATGGTGGTAATAATTTTCTTTTTATGCATAGCAACAAAAGAAATTCCAGGTAAAAGCGCACTGAAAATGGTGAAAATATAGAACAATTTCCATTTTAAATCCACAGGTAATTCAAACATTCCAAGTTCTCTTAGAACTTTTTGTTGCGATTCTAAAAACAAGGTTAAATATAAGCCGTAAACAGGCATCAACAAGGGTAGGAAAATCCAAGAGAAAAAGTGTGCAAAAATGGCTCTCATTTTAGTTCTTTACGCATTCGTGCAACAGGTATATTTAATTGTTCTCGGTATTTTGCAACTGTTCTACGAGCGATGTTATAACCTCTTTCATTTAATAAATCCATTAATTTTTCATCTGTTAGAGGATTTCTTTTTTCTTCTGCTTCAATGGCTTCAGATAAAATTTTCTTCACTTCACGCGTTGAAACTTCTTCTCCACTATCGGTTGAAAGTGATTCAGAAAAGAAATATTTCAAAGGAAAGATTCCAAAATTGGTTTGTACATATTTGCTATTTGCCACACGAGAAATTGTTGAAATGTCCAATTCAACAATGTCGGCAATATCTTTCAAAATCATCGGTCGCAACTTGGTTTCGTCACCCGTCAAAAAGTAAGGATGTTGATAGTTCATTATGGCATCCATCGTAAGTAAAAGCGTTTGTTGACGCTGCTTTATTGCATCAATAAACCATTTTGCGCTGTCTAATTTTTGGCGCACAAAAGTCAAAGCGTCTTTATCCGATTTAGATGATTTTGCTCCTTCTGCATACGATCGCAACATAGATTCATATTCTTTACTCACTTTTAATTCGGGTGCATTTCTACTATTCAATGAAAGTTCAAGTCTTCCTTCGTTTTCAAACAACATAAAATCGGGGATAATCTGCTGATAATTTTTTGCAGACTCTCGCATTGAACCACCCGGTTTTGGGTTGAGACGTAAAATTTCATCAATTGCTTCTTTTAAATCTTCGTCTTCAATCTCCAATTTTTTGGCAATCTTATCGTAATGTTTCTTGGTGAATTCGTCAAAGAAATCTTGCAATATTTTTTTTGCAGTATAGCGAACGATATCGCCATCTTGTTTTCTTTTGATTTGTAATAATAGGCACTCTTGAAGATTTCGAGCACCAACTCCTGCAGGATCTAATTCTTGGATTAAGCTCAAGATAACCGCTACCTCATCTTCTGTTGCTTCAACGTTCATAGAAAATGCCAAATCGTCTACAATTGCTTCTAAATCGCGATTCAAATAACCAGATTCATCTAAATTTCCAATTAAAATATCTGCGATGAGAAATTGTTTATCGTCTAAGTCTAAAAGATGTAGTTGCTCTGTTAATTTTTCCTGAAAAGATTGCTCGCCAGAAAGTGGAATTACGCGTTCTTCATCGTCTTTGGAGTAGTTATTTGCTTGTGTTTTGTAATCGGAAGAATCGTCGTCGAGGTAATCAGACAAGTCAAAATCATCGTCGTTATCTGTGTCATCATCAAATTCGTCATCAGTGTTGTCGAAATCATCTTCCTCTTGATCTGCTCCTTCTTCTAGCGCAGGATTTTCTTCGATTTCTTGCTTGATCCGTTGATCTAGCTCCATTGTAGGAACCTGCAACAATTTCATCAACTGGATTTGTTGTGGCGATAAACGCTGTTCGAGACGTTGTGCTAATTGCTGTTTAAGTGCCATAGTAACTTGCTATTTATCAAAGTTACGTTTAATTGATTATTTTCTGCTTTATGACTTGGTAAATTTCAAAAGTTGCTTTGTCGTAAACATATAATAATACGTGCATATTTTCAGGATTGTACGCACCATCTAATTGATTTGGAACAACAAAGCTGTAATTTATGTAATATTTACCATTGATTAAATCGCTTGCTTCGAGTGTTCTTCCAAATGCTTGATTGTTCAAATTTCCTCGGTGAATGTCTCGATGGATATAAGTTTCATTGTGTGAATTATCACTCATTTTTTGGTCACCAACTAACGAGTCTTCGATAATATAACCCACAATTGCTAAATCATTCATAATTGAAGTGTTTAATTTTTCAATTTCAACGTGTAAAAATGCGCCCTTCGTTTCTTCGTAGTAATTCAATTTTGATTGCATATTTACATTCAAAACATTCTCAGCAATTTGTGTTGTAACCATTGACGACCACGAACCTGGACCTTGAAAGATTGAACCTGTTTTTACACGATTTACAGTTCCTCTTGGATTTCCTGGAAAACCATCGTCGTTTTGTCCAAAATAAAGACCAATTTCTATGCCTTGTGGATTGGTAAAGTCAATTGGATATTCAGGTAGAGAAACCGTTTGGAAATCTCCTTTTCCATCAGGACCTGCGTGAATGGAAGCTGTAAAAACACGAGTTGGATTATTCTGGTGAAGTAAATATGCTAAATCAGCAGCGGCTGGACAAAAAACACATTTGTGTCCAGTAAAATCTTCTATTATAATATTTCTATTATTGTTCGTATTCGGTGAAAACTCAGGCCATTCATTTGCAATGTAATCACTCCAATTTCCTGGGTAAAGTGTTGTGTCTAAATCCAAAACGATAACTTCAGGATAAGGATTTGAAACCCTGTCACAGCTTGAAAAAACAAGTAAAGAAAGGATTAAACAACAAGCAAGTATATTTTTCATATTAAAAACTTTGTGTGAAACTTAAAGTTAAACCATTATTTGCTGGCACGAATCGACAAACTCCACCAACGCAAAATAGACCAGCTCTTTGACGGCCATAAGAGACAGTAAAGCGCGTTGCTTCGCGAATATACCCACACGTTATAATTGGATAATGAACTCTTTTTTCAGTAGAAGGATTTCCAAAATTGTATTGATTCATAAAACTGAAAAAGTAATTCGGTGAAATCGTATATTCTAGCAAAACAGTTGCCCAGTCTCCTTTGTCATTGATTGAACCGTCCTCTTTTCTTCGAAGAAACAATCCTTGGAATTCTGCTCTTATTGAATTTTTAGTGTTGATTTTGTAAGCCATTTCTAGAACACCAATATGTGAAGCAATAATTCCTGATGCGTCATTAGATATTTTAGCTACATCATTGTTAATGTTGATGTTAAAGTAACTTACAATAAAATTAAACTGCTTGTTTATTTTCTTGGTAATGTTGAAATTTATATCTCTCCAATATAAACTATCACTTTTATCAAATGGAACTGTTTTGTAATTTACTCTATCTAAATTTCCAGCAAAACCAGTTGTATGTCTAATCGGTTCATAAGTTGTGGAAACATTTGCACTTAAAGTCAATCCTGTTTTACCCCCCAATTTTGTTCCCTTTTTGAAGGTATATAAAACATCAACTTGATAAGCAACTTCACCTAAAGGCTGAGTAGCATAAGGATAAAGGGTTGAAACTAAGTTATAAGTATGAGTTTTGTTAAGCGAAGGTAAGTAGTTAACAAAAACATCTTGAAGGTCTTTGGTTCTATCGGAACGGAAACTCATATTGTCAACAGATTTACCCGAAAATAAAATTCCTAGACCTTTTTTAGTGTAAGTAAAATTGAAAACGCAAGCATGACCCCAGTTGTAATTGTATAAGTTATCAGCAGAAGGATCTTGCTCTTTTTGAATGTATTCGACATCAAAATAAAGGTTTTTATAGCGCAATTTTGTTCTTCCACCATACGCTCCAACATTCTCAGGTAAAACCAAATCGGGATTGTCGTCTCTTTGGTATTTACTAACAAAAGAACCACCAAGAACTACATCTAAGGGAAATTCTTTCATTTTTGGAAAACTTTCATTGAGGTGAACTTCTGCATCAATTGCTCTAACAATTCCATCACTTCTTTCAACACGTCCTTCTCGGAAAGTTAAGCGCTGATAACCATAAACAGATTTTAAAGTAACACCTTTGTACGGTCGAACGATTAAACGAATGCCATCTAAAACATTATCATAACCTAGTGCGCGATCTTCGTATGAACGCAAAGCGAGTCCTGTACCAAATTGCTCGTAAATTGAGCCTAAAGTCACATCGACAAAATCATTACCATAACCAACATAGCGCATGCCTATTCCTGTTCCGTCGAAACGATCTGGATAACCTTGAATTCTTGGCAAATACGATTCTGCTCGCATTCCAGCACGAAAGTTCCCATTCGTGTAAAAAACATTCATGTAAGAATTCAAAAGTGCCTTTTCTGGGGGCTGATTAGCACCAATTACTGAATCTGCATTTAAATATTGGAAGGTACTTTCGACGTTTCCTGAAAATGAACCTTGACTAAAATAGCTGAATGAAAGAGCAACAACAAGTAGGCTTACGAATAATTTTATCATTAATAATTTTTTATTTTCCAGTCAATTTTTTTATTTCTTGGTACAATTTTTCTTCGTCACCAGGCGCATAATTATTGTGTGAATAAACAATGTTGCCTTCCTTATCTACTAAAAAAGTATGCGGAACGTTGTTTACACCCATTGCTCTTTTGAAATCTCCATTTGTATCCATCCACACTTCAAAATCCCATGATTTTCCATTTACATAAACTGAAACTGCACTTTTTGTTTTTTCATCATCAATAGAAACAGCGACTAAAGTAACTCCCGTTTCTTCTTGCCAAGTTTCATATAATTCGTGGATTGTGTTTAATTCCTTTTTGCAAGGAGAACACCAAGTTGCCCAAAAACTAAAAACAACTGGCCCGTCAAAAAGATCAGCAGTGTTTACAGATTTTCCATTCATATCCTTCAATTTTACAGAAGGAACTTTCTTAACAGCTGGTGCATGATTATCTGTAGTTTGAGAAAAACTGGAGAAAATGAATAGACCAAATGCGATAACTAAACTTACTTTTTTCATGTTACTTTTTTTTTGATTGGGGGTTTTTCAAAAACCTTGCCGAAATCAAAGTTAGAAAAAATTAAGAATACTGTAAATCTTTGTTAAATTTTGATTATTGTTTTTATTCTTATATATTTGTTAACAATATTCAATTTATGAAAAAAATATACACTTTACTTTTCTCTTTTTTTTTAGTTTCTTCGTTTGCTCAAGTTACTATTAATTTCGATACTCAATCAGAAGATATTTCAGGACAAACTTATAATATGGTTGCTCCAAATTACGAGGCTTTTGATGTTCCTTTCAAAATAAATAATGTTTCAGGTTCAACAAAACAATGGAAAGTTACTCGTTACAAAATAAGTGTTCCTGAAGGTTGGTCAGATTATCTTTGTTGGGGTCACTCAACAGATCCTTTCGGTGGTATTTGTTATACATCAAACCAAATGAATTCAAATCCATGGACATCATCTTCATCTCAAGCTGCTCAATTTGATGTAAACGATGGAGAATACGCTAAATTAAAAGCAACGATTAATGCTGATGATTGGGTAAGTGGAACAGCTCATTACAGATATTATATAGTTGAAGGAAATGTTAATGTTGACTCTGTTGACTTAATGATTCAATTCACAGCAAATGTTGTTGCAAAAGAACCTATTTCTGTTTCCATTGTACCAAATCCTGCAAGTGATTTTATTCAAATTTCTATGAACGGAATTGAGTCTGCATCTTTTAAAATGGTTGATGCGCTTGGCTCAACGATGATTAAAGAAACAATCAACTCAAATAAGAAAATCAACACATCTGATTATAAAAGTGGTTTGTATTTCATCGTTTTTGATATATCTGGACAAAAGTCTATCACACGAAAAGTGATTATCAAACATTAATTTTTCATTACCTTTTATTATTGAATTTTATAGGCAAAATTTTCTTTGCCTAACTTCGTACTATGTTTAAAAAAAAGAAATTTGACCGTGGGTCAGGAAAAAAAAGAAGTGCAATTACATCAGTCATAATAAAAGTATTTGAACGAAATCCCGAGCAAGAACTCACACATAAAGAGATTACAACTCTTGTGGATGCTAGAGATCCAGCAGCAAGACAACTCGTTTTTGACACCCTAAATTTATTAGTTGAGCAAAAAACATTAAAACGAATTAACCATCTTACGTTTAAGTTAGCTGTTGATTCTAACAATTTTTTTGAAGGCACAATTCAAATTACACAACGAGGTTCAGGTTTCGTTGTTTGCCAAGGCAGAGAAAAAGATATTTTTATCGCACCTCAAAATCTTTGTCAAGCAATGAATGGCGACCTTGTAAAAGTTCGTGTATTCAAACAAGGTCCAAAACGCGATGAAGGTGCTGTTGTGGAAGTTAAAGAACGTGAACGGGTTCAATTTGTAGGAACGCTTCATTTTCGAGAGCGAAATATTTTGTTGATTCCAGACAATAGCAAAAGTGGAATTGAGATAATCATTGCTAAAGAAAATCTAAACGGGGCTAAAGAAGGTGAAAAAGTACTTGCAAAAATTATTGCTTGGCCAAAATCATCTTCCACTCCTTATGGTGAAATTATTGCTGTTTTAGGAATGCCTGGTTCGAATGACACAGAAATGTTGTCTATCCTTTACAATCAAGGAATTGACCCTGTTTTTCCACAAGAAGTTTTGAATGAAGCAGAATTTATCCCAATAGAATTAGATGAAGCAGAAATTGCTACTAGACGTGATTTTAGAGATGTGTTGACTTTTACTATTGACCCAGTTGATGCCCGCGATTTCGACGATGCGATTTCTTATAAAAAATTAGAAAATGGAAACCTTGAAATTGGAGTTCATATCGCTGACGTGAGTCATTATGTTCGCCCAGGAATGGCAATGGATGCAGAAGCTTTGAAGCGTTCTAACTCTGTTTATTTAGTTGACCGAGTGATTCCGATGTTGCCTGAACAGCTTTCAAATATTGCTTGTTCTTTGCGTCCTCACGAAGATAAATATAGCTTTTCTGCAGTTTTTGAAATGGATGAAAAAGGCAAAGTGTACAATCAATGGTATGGGAAAACAGCTATTCATTCCAACCGTCGATTTACTTACGAAGAGGCGCAAGAAATAATCGAAGGAAAAGATGGCGACCATAAAGAAGAAATCTTGATAATTGATAAAATCGCTAAAATTCTTCGCAACAAACGGTTGAAAAATGGCGCTCTTAGTATTGAATCAGAAGAAATGCGTTTCAAACTTAACGAAAAAGGAAATCCTGCTGAGGTGATTATCAAAACTTCTAAAGATGCTCATAAATTAATTGAAGAGTTTATGTTGCTTGCCAATAGAAATGTCACTACTTTCTTATCAAAACCAGCGAAAGGACGCGATCCATTCCCAATGATTTATCGTGTTCACGACAAGCCAAACATAGAAAAAATGGGAATGTTTGCTGTTTTTATTGAAAAATTTGGTCATAAAATAAACTTGAACGATCCTGCTCAAATTGCCAAAAACTTGAATTCATTATTTGATGAAATTCGCGGTGAAAATGAGTTCTCTTTGATTCAGTCTATGGCAATTCGTTCGATGGCTAAAGCTTCTTATGAAACTGAAAACATCGGTCATTACGGTTTAGCTTTTGATTATTATTCGCATTTTACCTCACCGATTAGACGTTATGCCGATTTAGTGGTGCATCGTATTTTACAAGAAGAATTGACGACAAAGCAGCACCGATATGGCTCTGAATTAAACGATATTTGTAAACGTATTTCAAAGAATGAGCGCAAAGCAGCTGAAGCAGAACGTGAGTCAACAAAGTATTTCCAAACTTTATTTGTGTCGGAACATATAGGTGAAACATTTGCTGGAACAATTTCAGGAATCGCCGATCATGGACTTTTTGTGCGGATGGACGAAAACCACTGTGAAGGAATGGTGCCAATGATGGATATTCCGGGAGATCGTTTCTATTTTGACCAAGATAAATTCAGAATTATTGGTGCAAAAACACACAAAGAATACAATTTCGGAGATAAAGTTCATGTACTAATCAAACAAGTAAGCCCAAGAAAAAGACAAATTGATTTGGAATTAGTTGTTTAATAGTAAACAATCGTGTTTTTTAAATAATTAGAAATATCAATCTTTTACCAATTCAATTTTTGTATCTCCTTCAGATTCAATATCGGTAACAAAAGCGTTTACATTTACAGCTGAGAAATGAATGTCGTTTGCCAATACTTCAGCGCAAATATAGTCTTTGTTTGCAAGGGTTGCTGCCTGTACAAAGTCGCTTGTTTCGATACTTAATGTGATGCGGTCAGTTACGTCTAAACCACTGTCTTTTCGCAAGTTTTGAACTCTATTTACGATTTCACGTGCAATTCCTTCTGATTTTAAGTTTTCAGAAATGGTAATATCTAAAGCAACTGTCAGTCCACTTTCGCTTGCAACCAACCATCCTGGAATGTCTTGCGCATTGATTTCAAAGTCGGCTAAATCCAAGTTTATTTCTGCTCCTTCAATGCTACCCAACCAACCATTATTTTGTTCAATTATGGCGATATCGTCTTGTGAAAATCCAGCAACGATTCCAGCGATTGCCTTCATCTGTTTACCGTATTTCGGACCGATTGTTTTGAAATTAGGCTTGATATTTTTCACTAATATTCCTGCTCCGTCTTCCAATAATTCCAATTCTTTTACATTCACTTCGGAAAGAATCAAGTTTTGAACGTGCTTCAAATTTTCTGCCACTTCTTTGTTCAAAACAGGAATCATGATTTTTTGTAAAGGCTGACGCACTCGGATATTGTGTTTCTTACGCAATCCTAGTACCAAGGAACAAGCTTGTTGTGCCAGTTCCATTTGAGCTTCTAATTTCTTGTCAATCCAACTTTCGTTTACGGCAGGGAAATTCGCCAAATGAACGGATTCAGCTGCGTTTTTACCAGAAACTTTATTCAAGTCCAAAAACAATTGATCCATATAAAATGGTGCGATTGGAGCTGCTAAAATGGCAATCGTTTCTAAGCAGGTATAAAGCGTTTGGTACGCACACAATTTATCTTTCGGGTCGTCGCTTTTCCAGTAACGTCTTCTACACAAACGCACGTACCAATTCGATAATTGATCACTCACGAAATCTTGAATCGCACGTCCAGCTTTTGTGGGTTCGTAATCGGAGTAGGCAGCATCTACATCTTTCACCAATGAATTCAATTTTGAAAGCACCCAACGATCGATTTCAGGACGCTCATTCAAAGGAACTTCAGCCTCTGAAAAATCAAATCCGTCGATGTTCGCATACAAAGAGAAAAAGGAATAGGTATTGTAAAGCGTTCCAAAGAATTTACGTTGAATTTCTGCGATTCCTTCCAAGTCAAATTTTAAGTTGTCCCACGGTTGCGCATTCGTAATCATATACCAACGTGTCGCATCAGGACCGTATTTCTCTAAAGTTGAAAATGGATCGACAGCATTACCCAAACGTTTCGACATTTTCTGTCCGTTTTTGTCTAAAACCAATCCGTTTGAAACAACATTTTTATAGGCAACAGAATCAAAAACCATTGTTGCAATTGCGTGTAAAGTATAGAACCAACCACGTGTTTGATCCACACCTTCCGCAATGAAATCAGCAGGATATCCTGTTCTGTTTTCAATTAATTCTTTGTTTTCAAAAGGATAATGCCATTGTGCATAAGGCATCGCACCTGAATCAAACCAAACGTCGATGAGGTCAGATTCGCGTTTCATCGGTTTTCCAGACGGCGAAACCAGCACGATTTTATCCACTAAATGTTTGTGTAAGTCAATTAGCGCATAATTTTCTGCTGACATATTACCAATTTCGTAATTCGCCAATGGATTTTCAGACATTAAACCAGCTGCAACCGCTTTATCAGCTTCATTTTTCAAGTCTTCAACAGAGTCAATGCACAAACGTTCGTCACCTTCTTCCGTTGACCAAATTGGAATTGGAATTCCCCAATAACGCGAGCGTGAAAGGTTCCAATCGTTGGCGTTTTCCAACCATTTTCCGAAACGTCCCGAACCTGTTGATTCTGGTTTCCAATTGATGGTATTGTTCAATTCTACCATACGGTCTTTTTTGTCCGTCACGCGAATGAACCAAGAATCCAACGGATAGTACAAAATAGGTTTGTCTGTTCGCCAGCAATGTGGGTAACTGTGCTCGTATTTTTCTATTTTGAACGCCTTACCTTCTATTTTCAATTTTAATGCAATACGTTCATCGATAGACATATATGCTTTCAAATCTGGAATTATTGCTTTTAATTGTTCACGTTGTATGGCTAATTCAGATATTTTTTCTTCATCAGAAAGGTATTCAGCTTTTACATATTCACCAGCAAAACCAAACATTTCATCTTTTACTTCACTTCGGAAACGACCTTGTAAATCCACTAAAGGAACGAGGTTGTTGTTTTCATCTTTGACCAACATCGGCGGAACTCCTGCTTCTTTTGCCACTTTAGCATCATCTGCTCCAAAAGTTGGTGCAGTGTGCACGATTCCTGTTCCGTCTTCCGTCGTTACGAAATCTCCAGGAATCACAACAAATGCTTTTTCTGGATTTTCATCAGGCAAGCAGTAAGGCATCAACTGTTCGTAGCGAATACCAACGAGTTCTTTACCTAAACAAGTTCCTGCAACGAAATAAGGAATGGTTTTATCTCCAGTTGAATAATTAGCTAAATCTGCTTCATTTTCAACAGCTTTAAATCCTTTTCCGAATTGATATCCAACAAGATTTTTCGCCAAAATAACGTTGATTGGTTCAAATGTATATTGGTTAAATGTAGAAACCAACGCGTATTCGATGTTCGGTCTAACGGTTAATGCGGTGTTTGATGGTAATGTCCACGGGGTAGTTGTCCAAGCCAATAAATGGATTGCGGATTGCGGATTATTAATTGCGAATTGTTTTAAAAATTCGCAATTCAAAAATTCGCAATTCGCAATCTTAAACTGTGCCACCACCGTTGTATCCTTCACATCTTTATAACAGCCCGGTTGGTTCAATTCGTGTGACGAAAGTCCCGTTCCTGCTTTCGGGGAATACGGCTGAATTGTGTAGCCTTTGTATAATAGTCCTTTGTTGTATAATTGTGCGATCAACCACCAAACTGATTCCATGTATTTTGGCTCGTAGGTGATGTAGGGATTTTCCATATCCACCCAGTAACCCATTTTCAACGTAAGATCGTTCCAGATGTCGGTGTAGCGCATAACTGCTTTTCTACAAGCGTCGTTGTATTCGTCCACCGAGATTTTGGTACCGATGTCTTCTTTTGTGATTCCCAATTCTTTTTCAACACCTAATTCAACTGGAAGTCCGTGCGTGTCCCAACCTGCTTTTCGTTTTACTTGAAATCCTTTCAATGTTTTATAGCGGCAAAAAATATCTTTAATTGAGCGCGCCATTACGTGGTGAATACCCGGTAAACCGTTTGCTGATGGCGGTCCTTCAAAGAATACATACGATGGATTTCCTTCGCGGGAGCTAATGGATTTCTCAAAAATAGACGCATTTTGCCATCTTTCGAGTACTTCAATTGCTACGTTTGGAAGGTTCAGACCTTTGTATTCTTGATATTTCTTGCTCATAATTTTTATAATAATTCGTTTTGTTCATGAACGAACTTAATTCGTGTATTTTAAATTTACTTATTCAACAATTAAAATATAATTGTTTTTCTTGCCTTTTCCCAGCAAAACGTATTTGTTTTTGATTAAGTGCTCATTTGTGATAACAAAGCTTTCAGTTATTTTTTCTTTGTTGACAGTAATTGCGTTTGCTTTCAATTCGCGTCGTGCTTCACCGTTGGAAGCTAAGAAATTTGTTTTTGCAGCCATTGCTTCCACGATGCTGATGCCATTTCCGAATTCTTCACTGGAAATAGTCGCTTGTGGAACACCTTCAAACACACTGAAAAAGTCTTTCTCACTCAAGGATTTTAAATCGTCAGAAGTCGATTTTCCAAACAAAATATTACTTGCTGCAATCGCTGCTTGCAATGCTTCCGCTCCGTGAACACGTGTTGTAATGTCTTCTGCAATCGCTTTTTGTAAAATACGCAAATGCGGTGCTTCGTTATGTTCAGATTCCAATGCTTCAATTTCTTCTTTCGAACGCAATGTAAAAATACGGATGTAATTTACAGAGTCGGCATCGCTGGAATTCAACCAAAATTGGTAAAATTGGTACGGACTTGTTTTTTCAGGATCCAACCAAACGCTTCCGCCTTCCGTTTTTCCGAATTTCGTTCCGTCCGCTTTTTTAATCAAAGGTGTGGTTACGGCATACGCTTCTCCACCCGATTTTCTGCGAATCAATTCTGTTCCTGTAACGATATTTCCCCAC
>Ga0247832_1003543_pt1 | contig 21180 bp, 19 predicted proteins | sample LaCruzMarch2015__10_FD_192407 | JGI IMG/M metagenome (GOLD analysis project Ga0247832, IMG submission 192407) | Freshwater microbial communities from meromictic Lake La Cruz, Castile-La Mancha, Spain - LaCruzMarch2015_4m | ecosystem: Environmental > Aquatic > Freshwater > Lake | place: Spain... | reverse complement strand
CGAAAATAAATAACCTCCGTGAACCCAGTATCACTGTAAGAACCGTTTCTCTCACAAAGGTACTGTGAGCACTGGGTAGTGATTATACTCCTTCGCGTCCTTGGTGGTCTTTGCGTGAGTAAAAACTTCCCCACTCCCCAATCACCAATCTCTAATCCTCGCGTAAGCGCGTCCCGCAACCGCAGGATCTAAATAGCCAATCCTCAAATGCTTAAAATTCTATACCGCCTTTGGTCGAAGCTCTCATTTCGTCGTCGAAATCAATTTGCTTTTCTATCTCTGTTGATGCTAATTGCCGGAGCTGCTGAAGTTGTCAGTCTTGGGGCAGTCATCCCATTCCTCGGTGCTCTTGCCGCTCCAGAAAAAGTCCTCTCCCACCCCGTGGTTGACTCCTTCTTCTCCGCCCTCTGCCATCTTTCTTCTGCCATCGGTTTACAAATTTTTCCAATCAACAAGCACCAATCTTTCTCATCAGTCCTTGGTCCTGCCGCGCTCCTGCCCGTCCTTGCAACAGCTTTCGCCTTGGCAGCTTTAAGTGCGGGAGGTATCCGCCTTCTCCTTCTGTGGGCAAGCAACAGACTAGCCAATGCGGCTGGAGCCGATCTCAGTCTCGAAGTATATAGGCGGACTCTCTACCAGCCCTACTCCGTCCACGTCGCCCGCAATAGCAGTGCAATCATCAGTAACATAACCTCAAAAGTTGGACTGGTAATCCTGACTCTCTCCTCCTGTCTGACGATCGGCACCTCATCCTTCATCATCATCTCCATCGTTGCCGCTTTGTTTGCCATCAACCCCACCGTTGCCCTTATTGCTGCTCTTGGTCTTGGCTTCAGCTACGTACTTATCACCAAGGTTTCTAGAAAAAAAATGATTTATAACAGCTCCCAAATGGCAAAGGAACAGACTCAGGTGGTCAAAGCTCTGCAAGAGGGTCTCGGCGGGATACGCGATGTCCTGCTCGATGGCACCCAACCCGCATATTGTCATATTTATCAAAAAGCTGACGCACCCCTTAGGCGGGCACAGGCGAGTATTACTTTTATCAGCCAGAGCCCCCGCTTTGTTATGGAATCGATCGGCATGGTTCTCTTTGCCGCTCTCGCGCTGGGGATGACCCATGGCCCTCAAGGAATGCTTGCCACTCTTCCTGTCCTAGGGGCTCTTGCCCTCGGAGCCCAACGGCTGTTGCCCGCTCTCCAACAAGGCTACGCTGCGTGGAGCAGTATCATCGGATACCAATCTTCCACTCAGGAGGTTTTGGAACTTTTGGATCAACCTCTCCCACCAGAAGCTTCTCAACCACTTCCTGCGGCTCTCCCATTTAAAAAATCGATCCAGTTCGATTCTGTCAAATTCCGCTACACCTCCGAAACCCCGTGGGTAATCGACAACCTGTCCCTCAACATTCCGAAAGGTACTCGCGTAGGCTTTGTCGGTAAAACTGGATCAGGCAAAAGCACCTGCATTGATCTGTTAATGGGCCTGCTCGAACCGTCGTCAGGCCGGATTACGGTGGATGGAATAGTCCTCAACCAACAAAGTCTCCGATCCTGGCAACGCAACATCGCTCACGTTCCCCAATCTATCTACCTAGCCGATGCCTCGCTGGCCGAGAACATTGCCTTCGGGATCCCGCGCGAAAAATTAGATATGAAAAGGGTGAAGGAAGCCGCCCGCCAAGCTCATATTGCTAACTTTATCGAATCATCGCCCCAAGGATACCAAGCGCTTGTTGGCGAATGGGGAATTCGTCTATCGGGAGGTCAGCGCCAACGGATTGGCATCGCCCGCGCACTTTACAAGCAGGCAACTGTCTTGGTTTTTGACGAAGCCACCAGCGCGTTAGATCACGAAACCGAGAAAGCTGTCATGGAAGCCATTGAAGGTCTAAGTTCAAATTTAACGGTCCTTATAATCGCACACCGTCTCACCACCTTAAAAAACTGCACCCAAATCATTGAGCTAGTGTAAAAGCATTTCGACCCAATAACCATTCCCTAGGCCAAGCGCAAATTAGTGTTCTCTAGCTGGTTTCACACTCTTCAGCCTACGAATTTTTTAAAGGTTACGTGGACAAGTTCGACATTGGGGAGGCCTCCCTTAAGCACAACGAAAAAGATAGATGGACTCGAAGAATGCTTACAGATTAATTATTTAGATCTCTCGCCCATTACTAAATAATGTGAAAAATAAAATCAAAAAATGATAACCCTTGCCCAGATCGGTTGCGGTTATTGGGGGCCTAACCTATTGAGAAGCTTTTCGGCTGTGAGTGGCTGCCATGTGAAGTATCTCGCCGATTCCAACCCAGAGCGGCGGGCATTTGTGGGAAAAGAATTTCCTTCGACCCAAGCAGTGGCTGAGGTGGAAGTCGTTTTGGCTGATCCGGAGGTACGGGGCGTTGTTATCGCAACGCCCGCTGCGACCCATTTCGCTTTGGCTAGAGAGGCATTACGAGCAGGCAAACACGTGTTTGTCGAGAAGCCGCTGGCCACAAGCGTAGCCGAGGTCGATCAGCTGGGAGCGCTCGCGAAGGAGCGCGGCCTGATCGCCATGGTTGGGCATACCTTTCTGTACAATAGTGCCGTGCGTTATGTGAAGGATCTACTCGATCGCGGCGAATTGGGCGAGGTGCGTTACATCTACAGCCAGAGGCTTAATCTTGGTCGGATACGCTCGGACATCGACGCGCTTTGGAATTTTGCACCGCATGACATAAGCATTATTCAATACTGGCTGGAAAACGCGCAACCGCTAGCGGTAGTGCGGCATGGTATGGATTTCATTCAGCCTGGCATTGACGACGTGGTTTTCCTGGGGCTCTCCTATCCGAACAAAGTCATTGCCAATATCCACGTAAGCTGGCTGGATCCTCAGAAGACGCGGAAAATCGTGGTCGTTGGTTCTCGGAAGATGGTTATCTACGACGATGTCGCCGAAGACAAAATCTTGATCTGCGACAAGGGCGTCGATGTCATGGCGGTTTTGGGTCAAGGCATGGATTTCGACCGTTCTCCTTCCGTCCAGTTCTCCTATCGGAGCGGCGACATCTTGCTGCCGAAGGTGAACTGGGTCGAGCCACTGAGATGTGAGGCAGAACATTTCCTGAATTGTGTGCTTACAGGACAGGAGCCGCTAACTGGGATTACGCATGCTCGCGGCGTGGTGGGTATTCTCGAGCGGGCGGCGGCACTCCGCTAATGAAATCCGCGGCACTCCTATCCTGAAATGAAGCGGTCTATAGGAATTCTGGTCACAAGCGCGGGAACGGCATCGGCGGTCAACGTAATTCGGGCCTTGCGGCAGCAGGATGAGTTTGATGTGCACATAGGTGCCGTGGATGCCGATCCTACTGCGGCCGGTTTGCGACTGGCAGATGTCGCCGAGATAGCGCCTCGCGTGGATTCGCTGGATTACATCCCATTCTTGATGGCGATGGGGCGACGGCATGGATTGGAAGTGATCCTACCGATTTATTCGAGTGAAATCCTGGTGATTGCGCGCGAGGCTCGTCGGTTTCACGAGGAAGGGATGGCGACCTTACTAAGTCCGCCAGAGGTTATTGAACTATGCGACAACAAGGAGATGGCAGCTCGGCAGGCACGCGAGGTCGGCATTCGCGTGCCTCGAACTTACGAGGCCGCGGAGTGGAGCCTATTGCGTCCTGGAGATTTTCCTTTATTCATCAAGCCGAACAAGGGCAGTTCTAGCTGGGGGGCCCAGCGTGTGGATTCCCAGGCCGAGTTGAAATATCTGGCAAGCAGGCAAGCAAATCTGATTTTGCAGGAATTCGTGGAGGGGCCGGAAGCGACTGTCGACGTACTGTGTGATCACCAGTCTAGGGCGATTGTCATTTCGCCTCGTTCACGCCTAGAGGTGAAGGGGGGCCAGAGCACGAAATGTTGCACACTGCCCCTAGACCAATTTGCCGGCGCGGTCGAACGGTTGATCAAGGCTTTTGGCATGCGGGGCGTCTGCAATATACAGTTTATCACTCAAGGGAGTAACCTTGTATTCATTGAGATCAATCCCCGCTTCGCGGCGGGGGGATTGATGGTCACAGTAGCCGCTGGCGCAAACATTCCGAAGTTGATGCTTAAACTCATATTAAACCTGCCCATAGAAAAGCAAGAGCGTGTTGTCCGCCCAGGCGTGCATATGTCGCGCTATTGGAATGAGGTTGTCTGGGACTCTTAAATTATATGAGAATATTAATCACTGGGGGAGCAGGATTTATCGGGTCTCATATTGTGGAAAGCTTAGTCAGGCAAGGCCATGATGTCGTTGTTTATGACAACTTCTCTACTGGTTCACGCGCGAACCTCACTGGCGTTACCACGGCCTGCGAGGTGATCGAAGGGGACATCCGCGATCTTGACGCTTTGGCGAAAGCTGCCAAAGGAGCCGAGATCATTTCGCACCAAGCGGCGCAACTTGAGATTTTCAAGAGCAGTGATGACCCAAAATTCGATTTGGATATCAACACCATCGGGACGCTGAATGTGTTGGCGGTGGGACTCCAATGTGGTGCGCATAAGGTCGTAAACGCCTCATCGGCGTGCATCTACGGGCAAGTCGAGGGTCTAACGCCGGAATCGTGTTATCCGCGCCCCAATTGGGCGTACGGGGTAAGCAAGCTTGCCGCCGAAAAATACGCGGATATTTACAACGATTATCACCGACTACCGATCGTGCACCTGCGTTACGGCATTACTTACGGTGAGCGCGAATGGTACCGACGCGTACTTACGATTTTCATCAAGCGGGCGATTGCGGGGAGTGCTCCAGTGATATTCGGAGATGGTCAGCAAATCCGTGATTTTGTCTACGTTGGGGATCTTGTGAGGCTGCACAATGAGTGCCTTCACAACGAACGTGCAAACGGTCAGGCCTTTAATGCTGGGACCGGCCGGCCAACGACGATAAAGGAGCTCGCCCGCCAGGTAGTGGCAGCATCGGGAAAAACGCTCGTGCCGATCCATGAGGAAACACCGGAAGGGGCTTTTTCAGCACTCGTCCCGGACAAACGCCGTAATGCGCAGGAACTTAAGACCATGTTGTTGGATGTGCGCAAGGCGAAGGAAATCTTGGGCTGGGAGCCCACGTTTTCGCTTCAGGAGGGAGTCCGGCGTGAGTATGTCTGGGCGCAAGACAACCTCACCCGCTGGCAGCCCATCCGTTACACAGAGTAATTTCGATTTGGAATTTATGAACAACGCCAATCAAACGGCTCAAAAGTTTCTGCAGCAATCAGCTGCAATGTATCACAACTCCATTCTTTCGGGATGGGAAAGCCTGTATCAGCGAAAGCGCCAGAAGCTCTTCCTGGCGCTACGCCCTTATCACGTAAGCGGGCACGGTCTGGAGCTGGGGTCGGCTGATGGCATCATGACCGAAAAGCTCCTGCCCGATTTCGAAACACTCACCGTTGTCGATGGTTCCCAGATATTTCTCGACCAGATCCGCACCAGAATCACGTCGCCAAAGCTGAGGCTCGTGCATGGCCTGTTTGAGACTTTTCAGCCAGAGCAGAAGTATTCGACGATTTTCATGACCCACATTATCGAACATCTGGAAGATCCGGTAGGGGTGCTTAAGAAGGCCCGAGGCTGGCTGGCTCCAGGCGGGCGGATACTGATCGCCGTTCCGAATGCGAAGTCGCTCCATCGTTACATCGGCGTAAAGTTGGGAATGCTCGAGCGGATCGATGCATTCAACGAGCAGGACGTTGCGTTGGGGCACAAACGTGTTTATGCCCCAGAAATGCTTCGTGCGCATGTAGGCGAAGCTGGCCTGAATATCATAAAGTTTGGCGGACTGATGGTGAAGCCGTTATCCAACCGGCAGATTGAAAAGCAATGGTCGGAGGATCTGATTGAAGCCTTTTTTGCTCTCAGCGAGGACATGCCAGAGTTATGTTCTGAAATATATGTGGTCACGACTGCATGAAGATCTGCTTTTGCGATCTAGATGGGCCGTTGCTGGATGTTTCCGAAAAATACTATCGAGCCTATGCTGATCTCATTATGGAAAATGGCGGTCAGCCTCTATCGAGGGAACGATACTGGAGCCTAAAGCGTCAGCGCGTTTCGAGTGGGGAACTTTTACAGCTTTCTGCGACGCAGGGCCTTTCTGTGGCCACGTTCGCCGGCAGTTGGGCGACGCGGGTGGAGTCAAAGGAATATTTGCGCTATGACCGATTGCAGAGCGGGGCGCTGGAAGCGGTTGAGGCAATCGCCCGGCGGTATGAGCTAGCCCTGGTCACCCTCCGTAGGTCCCGGGACCTGCTGATATGGCAACTCGGGGAGACCGGCCTGTTGGCCAGCTTTGACGCGATCCTGAGTTCGGGAGAGGACCGCATCCCGCGATGGAGCATCAAGCACGACTTGATCACGGCGTACTATGGCGGCGGAACGCGAAGTTACAGTTGGTTCATTGGCGATACCGAAACCGACATCGAAGCAGGCAGAAATCTGGGTACACGCACGATAGCCATCTTTAACGGCATTCGAACCGAAGCATTATTGCGTTGCTCATCCCCGGACATTTTACTGCCGGCGATTTCGGAAATCGCATCTACCCCGATTTATCATGAAAATCCCGTTCGTTGATCTCCACGCTCAGTACCTGACAATCAAGGAAGCCATCGATAAAGCGGTGGCAGATGTGATTCGAGAGTCGGCCTACATACGCGGGCCACACGTCGAGCGCTTTGAAAAAGAATACGCTGCCGCCATGGGCTCCAAACATTGCGTCTCGTGCTCCGACGGCACGACCGCCATTTACGTGGCGATGAAAGGTTTAAAGATCAAGACAGGCGACGAAGTGATAACCACGGCGCACTCATGGATTTCCACGTCGGAAACAATCACGCAAACCGGCGGTCGCGTGGTGTTTTGCGACACCGATACGGACACGTTCACCATCGATCCCGCGCTCCTTGAATCGAAACTCACGTCGCGCACCGTGGGCATCATCCCGGTGCACCTTTACGGCCAACCGGCGGACATGCCCGCGATCATGGCCTTCGCCAAGAAGCACGGCCTGTGGGTCATCGAGGACTGCGCGCAGGCACATTGCGCGACCCAGGATGGCCGCATGGTCGGCTCGTGGGGTAATGCCGGCACCTTCTCTTTCTATCCGGGAAAAAACCTCGGCGCATATGGTGATGCTGGGGCGCTCGTAACGAACGACGACCAGCTGGCCGATTGGTGTGCAACTTTTGCGCGACACGGCGGTAAGGGCGATCACATCATGGAGGGCATCAACAGCCGGCTCGACGGCCTGCAGGCTGCAATCCTTACGGTAAAACTTCCGCACTTGATGGAATGGACCACCGCTCGCCAGCGCATCGCGCGGCGCTACGACGAACGCCTCAAGGAAGTGGGTGATATCATTACTCCTCACGTGGCATCGGGTCGAACGCACGTCTATCACCTTTACGTCATCCGCACCAAATATCGCGACGCGCTCCGCGCGCATCTCACGGCCGCGAGGATCAGCACGGTTCTTAACTACCCCAAAGCCCTGCCCTTTTATCCGGCTTATTCTTACCTAGGGCACAAGCCAACCGATTTCCCCATCGCGCACCGCAATCAGTCAAAAATCCTCTCTTTGCCCATCTATCCCGAAATGACGGCCGACCAGCAGGATTATGTGATCTCGGCGATAGCCAAGTTTTTCAACGGCAGTTCGATCAATCAATAGTGCGCAATCAGTCAACACCGCAGAACTTGGAGGCCAAGACATTGGGTAATGCCACTTGGAATACTATGGCTTTCGGTTGGGCGTTTATCGTTGGGTTCGTGGCAATACAGTTTGTGGTTAACCGAGTTAATGTGCTCTTCTCGGTGGATAAGCTGAGTCGAGAATACATGGCGCGGCAGAAGACACAGGCGTTCGGCTAGCACACAGGAAGTCAAATAAGGCTCTGCCTGAATACACAAAATATTAGCTCCCGCATGAAGCACGAGAAAATAACTGAAACCGCGTTCTGACATGGCTGCCGTTCGCTTTTTCAAATGCTCTAGTTTCGATCCAGGCTACCTACGGCTGTTTTATGAAGCACATCCCGACCTTAAGGATTTAAATTATACCGAGCATCGCTCGGCACTGATGGCGGACTGCTATGGGTGGGCGGACTTCTGGCAGAAAAATCTGGAAGACACGGGGAAGGTAATGTGTGCGGACGTGGTCGTTAATGCGGAGGTGCTACAGAAGAAATGGGCGCTGGAGAACAGCGTAAAATGGAAGGAAGATAATTGGACGCTCGAAATCCTGCTGGCACAAATACGAGAATTTAGGCCGGATATTCTTTTCACGCACGACTTTGCCAGCGTGACCCCGGTATTTAGGCATCTCGTGCGTCAGGAGGTGCCCTCAATTAAAATGATCATTGGATGGGATGGGGTGGCACGGTGCGATGCAGCGCACTATTCCGGATGCGATCTTATATTATCATGCTCGAAGCATGTGGTGGACTATTATTGCTCACAAGGCGTGCGCAGTGTTTTTTTTAAACTGGGCTTTGAGGCTGCCGTGCTGTCAAGGGTCGGGCCGGCCGAGCGAAGCGCGGGTTGCTCCTTTGTTGGAAGCATTTACCTCGGCGCACATGAAAGGAGGCTTCATCGCATCGCGGAGATCGCCCGTCAAGTGCCCGTCGACCTTCATTTGGCGATTTCGCGTGGTCGCTTTATCCGTTCTCGCGCCGGATTAATTGCGAGGGGTCACTTCGGAGCGCTGTGGAAGATCCGACAAAGCTGGTCTGATTATAAACTGATAAGTCGTATCAGTAAACCCAACCTTTTTGGAATAGAAATGTATCGAAAGCTCGCCGAATCACGAATTGGGCTGAACATTCATATCGATGCGTCGAGCGACCGGACGGGCAACATGCGGCTTTTCGAAGTAACCGGCATGGGTGCATGCCTTCTGACCGATCGAAAAAGCAACTTGGCGGATTTTTTTGAAGAGGGGAAGGAGGTGGTCGCATTTAACGATGCTGCAGACGCAGTGGCTAAGCTGAAATGGCTGCTTTCTGCCCCCGACTGTTGCAGAAAGATTGCTGCCGCTGGGCAAACCCGGACTATAAAGGATCATTCACTGGCTAATTCAATTAGTGATTTTGCAAAAAAATATATTTATACCTAATATATCAATAAAGACATGATAAAAAAAACACTTTCAGATAAGTTTCCAGCCTTAAGGATTCCCTTGCGACTGCTTCGTGCCTCGCGTTATTATAATAAGCGATATTTGCAAATACTTAAATGGGGTTTTAGTTCCCGTGAAGGTGGAAACTATACATATGATCTAACAGAAAGTAATATGACATACTTAGCCCATATAGTTTCTATTGCATCAGGAGCTACCTTTTTGGAAATCCAGAGCTACATTAATGAGGCACGTAAAGATAAATTACTAGAAACACACATTATAAAGGAAACAAGGCGGTCTCCTCAATCTTCATACGCAGATCTGCGCGTATCATTTGGCAGGCGTCTTGGGTGGTATGCATTTGTTCGAGCCTTGCGTCCCAAAGTAATAATTGAGACGGGTATTGATAAGGGACTAGGATCAGTCTTGTTATGCTCGGCGCTGCTTAGGAACAAGAGCGATGGATTCGAGGGAAGGTATTACGGAACAGATATTAATCCTGATGCAGGATATCTCTTAAGTGCTCCTTACTCAGAGGTTGGAGAAGTGCTTTACGGCGATTCCATCGAGTCTCTCCAAAAGTTTAATCAAATAATAGATCTATTTATAAATGATAGCGATCATTCGTCGGAGTATGAAAAAAAAGAGTACCTAACAATAAAAAACAAGCTTGCGCCTACAGCGTATATACTTGGGGACAATTCTCATATAACAGATGAGCTTGCAACTTTTTCAGCTGACGCCGGAAGATCATTTCTATTCTTCAAAGAGGAACCCTATAATCATTGGTATCCAGGTGCAGGAATAGGAATATCGTATTTTCAGAAATGAGGACAACTCCGTATCGAGATCAAGATTTAAGAATGATCGACACCTTCTGAATTAAAGTAATAAAACTTTTCTAAAATAAATTTAATGAAATATAACAAACTCCATTCATTCAAAGAGAGCTCGTTTTCGGAGATCCCTGCCCAGCTCTCGCTGGGAGACAAGGCATCGTTCTTGACGTTGCTGGACGCCCACGGGAGCACCTTCGGCGACTTCACTTACCTAGAGATCGGTTCTCACCTCGGCGGCAGCATTGCGCCGCTGCTACGGCATGAGCGCTGTCTCAAAATCTATTCGATCGACAAGCGCCCCGTGAGCCAACCGGATGATACAGGCCAGCGGTGCTACTACCCAGGCAATTCCACGGTGCGGATGATGCAGAACTTGAGAGAAATCGACTCCTGCGTGGATGCCAAGGTCGTATGCTTCGACGGCGACACCGCGACTGTCCCTTTGCCGACATTCGACCTGCGACCGACCATCTGCTTCATCGACGGTGAGCACACGGATGCAATCGCCTACCGAGACTATCAATTCTGTCGCAAGGTGATCCAGGATCGGGGAACCCTGGTTTTCCATGATGCCAATACGCTGTACCTAACGCTGCAAAGGATTGTCACCGAATTGGCGGAAGAGGGCTTGTCCTACGAGGCGTATTGTCTGGCCGACGCAATGTTCGTGATCTCGTTGGGCGCGCCACAGATCAGCAAGGACGAGCGGATTCTCGTACTCCTGCGGCAAGGTGGGGGGTACCTGCCTTCATTGGTCGTCAACGACCACTACCGCCGCTTCAAGAGCCGGAAAATATTCACCTGGGTGCTAGCGCTGAGGAATTTCTGGCGACGAATCGGGCGGTCTATCGACTGATTCCGTTCGCACAACCGCGGTTAAGGTCCTGTGGTAGCCAATGATGAAAGTCGGCTTATTCAGCTCATCCGATATCGAAGGCGGTGGCCCCCGTGCGACCTTCCGATTGTTTCAGGCTTTGAGGCAGACGGGGACTGACGCTTCCTTGGTCGTCCAGCGGCAACGCAGCAAGGCATCCGGCGTGATCCCGACGCAACGGGTGTTGGGGTGGGAAACCAGCAGGATTCGCACAATCCTAGACCGATTACCGGCTGTTTGCAGCGCCCCGCTTAAACGGCCGCGGATCTCGCCAAACTGGGTGCCAGATTCTATGCCGCAGCTTGCATCACGGCTTGGATTCGATGTCGTGAACTTGCATCTGGTGAACTGCGGTTTTGTGCAGGTCGAGTCACTTGCTAGGTTCCGGCAGCCCTTGGTTTGGACCCTACACGATATGTGGGCGTTTACAGGTGGCTGCTCATATGGGGCTGGGTGTACCCGTTTTGAGGGTAAATGTGGCCGGTGCCCGTTACTCGGCGAGAAGGAAGAGAATGACTTGAGCCGCCGCATCTGGCAGAGGAAACAAAAGGCATGGAGAAACCTCAATCTCACAATCGTGACTCCCAGCCGATGGATGAAATCGTGCGTCCAGCGGAGCAGCCTGCTGAGTCGGTACGCAGTTGAGTGCATTCCCAACGGCATTAACACAGACGTCTTTCGTCCCGAGGATCAGGAAAAGGCCCGCCAGAAGTTCGGCTTACCAATTCACTGTCACCTCGTCTTGTTCGGGGCCACGGCCGCCGATTCCGACCCGCGCAAGGGATTCGACCTGCTGGTGAGGGCTCTAGCTAGCATGCCACGGGAAGTCGCCGGGAAGCCGGTGGTCGCAGCGGTTTTTGGAAACAAGGCCCCAGTCCATATTCCCAACTTAGAAATGCCGTTGCGCTCTCTAGGTTCGGTGAAGAGGGACGATCAATTACGGCTAGTTTACTCGGCAGCCGATGTTTTCGCTGCGTCATCCCGGGAGGATAATCTACCCAACACGGTGATTGAATCCCTGTCATGCGGAACCCCAGTGGTAGCTTTCGATATAGGCGGCATGCCAGACATGATCAATTCCGGCCGAACGGGACAGTTGGTTCCAGCATTTGACACGGCGTCATTCGGCATCGCATTGGCTGCCGAGCTGGGGGCGGATCGTGCGATCCGACGTGCGACGTGCAGGAAATCCGTGTTGGAGAGATTCGATGTGGTGCACCAGGCGGAGGCCTATCGACGCATCTATGAAAGAGTCCGACAGACTGCTGTTGAAAAATCCCTGCCTCCCAACTCATGAAGCACATAATCCAAAATCTCATCTCTGAGGGCGGTATCGACATGCTCGACCTTGGCAGTGGAGGTGGGCTCGACTCCAAGTGGAAGGGACTTGCTTCGCTATGCAATCTGGTGGGATTTGATCCAAACGAGCAGGAATGTCGCCGAATGGAACAAGCGCCACACGGGCTCCGCTCTGCGAGGTACCTGCCGCATGCAGTGGCGGATCAGAATGGTGAACAGACTCTATACCTAACGCGCAGCCCATGGTGTAGCTCCCTTTTGCGTCCGCGTCAGGATTGGCTGAATCGGTTGGAGTTTTGCCATCTCTTTGAGGTTGTCGGAAGCAAGAAAGTCAACGTCGTGACTTTGGATTCAATCCAGGAGGTCGAAGGGCGCGATTTCGACATAGTAAAGCTGGATGTGCAAGGAATGGAGTTGCCCATTTTGCGAAATAGTGGACGCCTGCTTGAAAAAGCCTTTGCAGTCGAGACGGAGACTGGCTTTACAAAAAATTATGAAAATGAAACCACTTTTGGGGAAATAGACGTGTTCATGCGGTCTCATGGGTTTCGCTTGTTTGATCTAACTACGCACCGCCAGCCCCGTCGTAATCCCTTGGGGCGCTCATTCCGGTCCTGCCAGGAGCTGATTGTGGCCGAGGCGATCTGGTTGAAAGATTACATTCAGTGTGAGTGTGAGGAGCGCCAGGCATCTTTGACTCGAAAAAAGTGTCTTGCGGCGCTGGCGGTGTGCGCAACGCTCAGGGCCTACGATTTTGGGCTCGAGCTGGCTCGCCACTTCTGCGAGATCGGGCTGATCACGAAGCAGGAATCTGCGAGTTTGGAGCGCATGGAGAACTGGGCGTTTAAGTCAAAGCAGGTGCGAGAATTGGTTTTAGATTGTATGGTTTGGGGAATTTTATTTCTGCCTCGCTCGCTTCGAAAGATGGCACATGAAGCAGCCAGTTTTGCTGTGGACCGACCGTCATGGATTACTCGTCTGCGTCAACCCGCCACGAACAAAAAAGAAACGCGTGTTGTACAACAGCACACCCGGCATTGATTCGTGGCGGCGCAGTCCAATCTGTTCATTTTTAAAAAGTGACACAACTGAGTAGCCGTCGTTTTTCCCAGCGGGGTTTAAGACTTTCACAAAACAAATGCGCTATCGTCAGTCTGATCACCCTTTCGGGGTTAGTTAGCCTTCTTGGACGCTTCGAGATTGGATATATTCTGTTGCCGTTGTTTGTCATTGCAATAATAGTTTTTTCTTTATGGGCGCCGCCTATTATGGGCTCGTGGTTGTTGTTCGGTTGGGTAATTATGCAGGAGTTAGATATTCCAGCATTTGGGGGATTCCCGCGGATTCCTGCCACCACGCTCCTAGGAGTACTACTGTTAGTTGCGCTCGCATTCAGTCGGATCAAAGATGGGTCGTACCGCCAACTATTAAAAGCGAGCGCCGTTTTGTACGTCATGCTGTTCCTGCTAATCTTTTTTCTCGGTTATTTGGGCATCTACCGTCAGGGGAAGTGGAATTCACTACTAGTTCAAACCTTGGCCTGGCAAAAACTGATTTCGTGCGCCTCGGTATTTTTTTGCGGGTTGCTTTGTTGTCGTGATCGTGCGGATTTCCGTCTGATATTGCGGGCACTTCCGTTGTGGCTTTTTGTTTATCTTCTATACATCCCACCTGATATTTACATCGAGTTCTTCCGAGAAGTATTGCTCGCTGGATCGCCCTATTTTGTTGGTCTGTCGTATGAAACTCTAAATACGAACACCTTGGGGCAGGGAGCAGGGATAGCAGCAATTGTTAGCGCTGTGTGGTGTTTCTACTCACGGCCTAAAACACACAGCCGATTCATGTACGGTGTCCTATTTTTATCTGCCGCGGCACTAACATTGGCAACTGCGTCCCGCCAATCCATTTTGGCGCTCCTGGTAGGGCTCGCATTTGTGCTCTTTCGAAGTCGACGTATTATCTCGACGATTCTTATCTTTTTATTCTTTTTGATTGGCTCTACCTCGACCCAGAAAATAGAGAGCATAAGCGCAGGTTCGGCTTATTTATCGCGTATAGTGGATCTCGGCAAATCCGGCGACGAATGGGGCACTCAGAGTTTCTCATCTCGGGCGAGTGAGATCGAAATGGCAAGGCCACACCTGTTGGTTCATCCAGCGCTAGGTTACGGTTTTGGCGGGTACAGCTTGGCTGAGAATATTCCCGACATTTATTCGCGCAGCGAGCTCAACGAAAGCGAGTTCTTACATCAGCTTTGGGAAGACGGGTATCCTCTTGTTGGCGAACACAATTTCCCGATCGCTTTATATATTCAGACGGGTGCACTGGGCGTGATTGCTTTCATGATCCTCGCGATCGGGCCCTACCTTCGCCTGCGGCGGCAAAATCGTGCCTTGCCACCAGCTGAGCGCAGCGCAGGTTACATTGATGAATACTTGGTGCTTACACTTGGGGTGGTGATCTTCGTTTTGCAGAACATCAGCGGGGGCTTCAGCTTGGGCTCGATGAGCGTCCTCTTGTTTATCCTAGGCGCGTTGGTGGCCGCACTGGCCGGGGAAAAGACAGGGTGTATACTTGGGAATAATCTGACTAACAGCCAAATGCCTCAAAAGCAATGATCATTACGACGATTAAGTGCTGGACCACGCAAAAAATAAAAAACACGGAACAATGAACAAGTTTATAGGGCGTTTTCTCGGCAAAAGTCCCCTTCTTGCGTTCAATGAGACTTGCCGTGACGCTTGGGTTGCTGCACATGCTTCGCAACTGCCGGCGGGTTCGCTTGTCATTGACGTGGGGGCTGGCTCATGTCCTTATCGAAATCTTTTTTCTCATTGTGAGTATCGCTCACATGATTTCGTGCAACTCAAACCGGGGCAGCTTCGTGGCCACGAAAACTATGCCGAAGTTAATTACATCAGTGACATTTGTAATTTGCCTGTTGCCGATGGTACATTTGATGTCGTTCTTTGCACCGAGGTTCTAGAGCATGTTCCCGAGCCGATCCGCGCGGTGCGGGAAATTAGTCGCGTACTGAAGCCTGGCGGTAAGTTATTCCTAACGGCACCGCTCGGCTCGGGCCTACATCAAGAGCCCTACCACTTCTATGGTGGCTATACTCCGCACTGGTATCGTCGGTTTCTTGCGGAAGCTGGTTTCAGCGAAATAAAGATCGAGCCAAATCGAGGATTCTTTAGTCACTACGGGCAGGAAGGCCTCCGCTTTCTTAAGATGTTGGCCCCGTGGAGGAGCTGGAACAATTTGCCTTGGCTGTTAGTGTGGCTGTTGGGGGTGCCATGGTGTCTTCTTGTCTCGTTGTTAGCCAATTTACTAGACCGGCTCGATACACATAAAGGCTTCACCGTCGGCTACCACTTGACGGCAATCAAATGCGTGGCGTCAGGTGGGCTCGCGAAGTGATGGACCGTTTCGTGCAGTCTGCCTGTATTCGCCTAATGGGAGGATTGGGCAACCAGCTTTTCCAATACGGTTTCGGCGTTCGGCTGGCAAACGGCGGAGATGACGTGCATTTCGATTTTGAAAACGGATTCCGCCGTGATTCTTACCAACGGACATACGCTCTAGAAACATTGCGCGTTCGGGCCCAAGCGGCACCTCACTCTGCCATGCCAATAGGCATGGCGTGGCGGCCACCTTTTCACCGGTTGGCCAAGTTGCTTTGGTCGCTGTATCCAAAGCCTTGGCGTACTGTTTTCTACGAGAAATTCCCGTTTGGCTACGATCCCGAAGCGATCGACTCATCTGGAAGCCACCGTTATTACTTCGGGTACTGGCAGAACCCGATCTACATTGAGCCAGTAGAGGATCGGCTTCGCAAGGATCTGTGCTTGAGGCATGAGTCTGAGGCCTTCCGCAGTTTGCGGGACGAAATGAAGCGAACTGACTCCATCTCTGTCCACGTGCGCCGATACCATGATCTGGACAGGGCTGGAGACGTTATTTCGAAAGCGGCGGGAATTCATGGCACTTGCGAGCTTGTGTACTATGCGCGAGCGCTCAAATTTATTCCGAAAACTAGCAAATTTAGAGTATTTGTCTTTACAGATTGTCTCGAGTGGGCGAAGCAGCACCTGCAGCTAGGCAATGACTTTCGTTATGTGGCCGATTTGGGCGCATTTTCTGATACCGAGGAGATGATCTTGATGGCTTCTTGTCAGCACCATGTCATATCTAACAGTTCGTTCGGTTGGTGGGGTGCTTGGCTGGGCAATAATCCTCGAAAGGTCGTTGTAGCCCCAAAAGTATGGAACAAAAGTTTTTTGGGTGATCAGGCTGGGGTCTGTCCTGCTGGGTGGATCCGTCTGTGAACCCTGCGCTGATGGGCGATAGAATTCTTCTCATTGGCGGAGGCGGTTTTCTCGGCACTGCGTTAGCAGAAAATCTGGCTCAGCGTCGGTTGGCCTTCACCGTTTTGTCGCGATCTAAGACATGTCCTGAACGCCTCTCACAGGTTTTCAAACAGTGTGGTGATCTTGGGACTTATGCGTCTGGCGATTGTCGTGACAAGCGGTTAATCGACGAGCTTATTGCTCGCCACACTCATGTCATTCATCTGGCTTACGCCAACATGCGGGGTGTTTCCTGTGCAGACCCCTCCACGGAACTGATGGATAATTTGTCCTGTGCGACCAATGTTTTTGACTCCGCTGCTCGCCATGGGAAAAAAATCGTTCTTATTTCGTCGGGGGGTACGGTTTACGGCTCATCAGGCAAAATCCCAATCAACGAGGAGCATCGTTTGGCTCCCATTTCTTCTTATGGATTGACAAAAGTTGCTATCGAAAACTGTGCCAGCCATATTTCACAGACCATCGGCTTGAAATATATGATTCTAAGACCAGGAAATGCTTACGGTATCGGTCAGATTCCTTTCCGCGGTCAGGGCTTCGTTGCCACCGCCATCGCCTCAGTACTCAGGGCCGAACCAGTCCTCGTTTTCGGTCGGCCGGGTGCTGTACGCGATTATGTCTATATAACCGACATGGCGGAGGCTATTGCACTTGCGATGGAAAAAGGTGAATATGGCAAATCCTACAATATTGGATCGGGCCGAGGCAATTCGAACGACGAGATACTGCACGAAATCGAGCGTTTGGTTGCCCTAGACGGTCTCGTTGTCCAAAAGGAATATCTACCTTCACGACCACAGGATGTTGGCAGCATTATTCTTGATGCATCACGGCTTGCACAGAAAACAGACTGGCGCCCGGTCGTCGGTTTGACCGAGGGTTTGGAGCGTACTTACGCGTGGCTGAAGAATTATTTGCATGACTAGGAGTCCGCAAGGCTTTAAGGCCATGGGACAGGGAGATCCTTTGATCACAGTCGGGATGCCTGTCTACAATGCAGGGATATATCTGCGTGCTGCAGTGCTGTCGCTTATCGACCAAAGTATGACCTCATGGGAGCTTATCTTGATTGATGATGCATCGACCGATGGTTCAGTAGAGTGCATCAGGGATTTTGGAGATCCGCGGATTAGGATTATCGCTGGCGTGGAAAATCGCGGTTTGGCCATGCGATTAAATGAGGCCATCGGGCTGGCGCGGAGTAAGTATTTTGCACGTATGGATCAGGATGATCTCTGTCATCCGGAGCGATTTGCGCGACAGACCGCGTTCCTTAAATCTCATCCCGATATTGATCTGGTCGGAACAAAATGCATCGCGATTGATGAAAGTAGCACCATCACTGGCTGTCTTCCTTTGAAGATAGAACACCATGAAATCTGCCGGTTGCCTTTTGCAGGATTTTATCTTCCGCACCCCAGCTGGATGGGAAAAACAACTTGGTTTCAACACTACGGCTACGCATCTCCTGGTCCGTTTTTTTGTGAAGACCAAGAGCTATTGCTGAGAGCTCACAAGCGCAGCCATTTTCACGCATTACCAGAGGCGCTGCTAGCCTACCGAGTCCGATCCAGCGTAGGATGGGTCAGACGTTTCCGAACTAGGGTGACTTTGTTTCGAATACAAACGACTTTCTTTTTAAAAGAAAAAAAATATCACTCAGTTCTGATGGCTCTTCTAGTAACTGCTGCACGCATCCTCCGTGATGCTCTTTGGGTTCTTATTCCAATGGGCCAGATTGGCGTCCAAAAGCTGAAAAATTCACCAGAAAAAGATGAATTTATTGCCTATTGGATCTCGGTGCTGCCTGGGTGGAATAAGAAAACCATACGATGGTTAAGAGGGAGATTCTGAAAACAGCTATCACAGGAGCAACGGGTTTTATCGGAAGACCTCTTGTGAAGGCTTTCCTAAAGCGAGGGGATGAAGTGAGAGTACTGAGTCGGCGCTCTTCGGACACGACAAGTGCATTTCAAGGCGCAAAGTGGTGCCAGGGAGATCTTTGTCAACCGATCAACCCCGCCTTCCTCGATGGCGTCGATACCCTATACCACCTAGCAGCCGAACTGAGCAATCCTGCTCAAATGGAGGCAGTAAATGTTCGCGGTACTGCAAATCTACTTACAGCGGCGAAGCGAGCTGGTGTTCGGCGCTGGATCCAATTGAGCAGTGTAGGGGTATATGGCCCGCCAACAAGTCTCATAGTCACAGAGGGAACGACACCAGAACCTGCGAACGAGTACGAGAGAACGAAACTAGCCTCGGATCGGCTCGTCCAGGAGGCTTGTTACCGTTCTGATATGGACTACGTCATCTTGCGGCCATCGAATATTATAGGCACGGAAATGAAGAACGGATCTTTTTTTGGCTTGGTAAAGGCGGTAAGTCGGGGCTGTTATTTTTTTATTGGCCCACGCGGGGCGATTGCGACGTATGTTCACGTCGAAGACGTTGTCCGTGCACTTATTGCATGCCAAGAAGCTGTAAAGGGAAGTATTTATAACTTATCCAGCGATTGTACGTGGGAGGCGCTGATCGAGCGCATCGCTTCGCTAGTTGGTGTTCGATCGCCTCGTATTCGGATCCCCGCTGCACCCTTGCGGCTCGTAATAGGAGCTGTGGACGGGCGCGTGCGAGTGCCGTTAACTAGCAGCCGACTGGCATCGCTCACTAATAGATCACGATATTCATCAGACCGAATTGTCCACGAGCTTGGGTTCTCTTTTGCCAAACCAATGCCAGAAGGAATTGAGGATGTGGTTGGTGCTTGCTTTAAATAATTACCGTTAAATGAAAAAAATCTGCTTCGTCACAACAAGTCCTCTCATTGTAAATTTTTTCCTGCGACCACATTTGTTAAGTTTAGTTAAACACTTTGATGTTACATTAGCTGTAGCGCAACCAGGTGAGGTTCCGTTACTTCCGTTGCCTGGGATCAGCGTGGAGGGTCTTTGTATTCGGAGGACGGTAGCTCCTTTGAGTGATATTATATCACTTTTAAAGCTAGTTAGATTGTTCAGACGACATAGGTTTGATCTCGTTCATTCCGTCGGCCCCAAGGCTGGCCTCTTAGCAGCCGTTGCAGGGAGAATGGTTGGGGTGCCGTTTCGTCTACATACCTTTACTGGTCAAGTTTGGGCGAACTTGCACGGATTCTCAAGGAAACTTTTCAGAGGCATGGATAGGATAACGGCCTTTTTCGCAACCAATCTTTTAGCAGATAGTGCTTCGCAGAGGCAGTTCTTGATTAATGAAAAAACTGTACCTGCCAAAAAGATTGCGGTGCTTGCGTCTGGGTCGGTCAATGGTGTGAATCTTGGGCGGTTCAAGCCAAACCCTAGAGCAAGAACATCTCTGAGGACAGCCCTGCACATCGATGAAAGCGACCGAGTGATACTCTTTCTCGGAAGGTTGAAACGGGACAAGGGTGTCCTTGATCTTGCAGATATAATCGATTCAGTGGTTAGCGAAGAGCCAAAGACATTCTTCCTATTTGTGGGACCTGATGAGGAATATCTGCGAAAGGAAATTCAAAAGCGGGCATCAAAATCAAGCAAAAGAATGTCTCTTCTGGAGTACACCCAAACTCCAGAAGAGTGTCTTGCCGCGTCAGATATTCTTTGTCTGCCAAGTTATCGCGAGGGCTTTGGTAGCGTGATTATTGAAGGTGCGGCGTGCGGAATACCAACCGTAGCTTCAAGAATATACGGCATAACCGACGCCGTGGTGGATAATGTGACTGGCTTATTGTTTCAGTCCGGAGACACGGAAGATCTTAAAAATAAGTTACTGAAATTAGTGCAGAACCCAAAACACTGCGAACGACTAGGCAAAGCTGCGCGACAGCGAGCAGTTTGCGAATTTAGTGAGAACATGCTTACCGATGCCCTTGCAGAGCTATATAACAATCTTTTCTCCAAGTATGGTGCATGTGGTGAGTCATAATACTAATTTAAGCAAATGCTCAATTTGCGGCCTTTTCAGTATAAAGTATTCAGTTGGATGTCAAATCAGCTAACAGGTTCAGTGCGTTGATTAGTGAATAGGGCTTAGCCAAAAGGTAAGTACGCTACGCCAGTTGAAGTTTGAGATTTAAGATTGGAATTAGCGGGATAAATTTATAAGGATAAAAGATACCATTTGAGAATTCTCGTTACCGGCTCAACTGGGTTTGTGGGTAAAGCGCTTATCCCTGTGCTTGTATCGCGGGCCGATGAACCTAGCGCGGTGGTACGACGCGCCCAAGACATGTTGCATGCAGAATGTAATTCATTTGTCGTTGGTAATATCGACGGCGCGACAAATTGGTCCTTGGCACTCGAAGGTGTTGATATGGTGATACACCTTGCCGCACGTGTCCACGTCATGCACGACACCGAGACCGACCCTATAACTGCTTTTCGCACCGTAAACGTGGGCGGCACCCTGAATCTAGCCCGCCAAGCTGCCGCCGCAGGGGTCAAACGATTTGCGTTTATCAGTTCGGTCAAGGTCAATGGCGAGAGCACTGATCCCGGGCAAGCGTTCAGTGAAGCCGATGCACCCAACCCTCAAGATGCCTATGGCCAGAGTAAGCACGAGGCCGAACAGGGTTTGCGCCAAATCGCTTATGACACCGGCATTGAGGTGGTCATCA
>Ga0247832_1003537_pt1 | contig 21220 bp, 23 predicted proteins | sample LaCruzMarch2015__10_FD_192407 | JGI IMG/M metagenome (GOLD analysis project Ga0247832, IMG submission 192407) | Freshwater microbial communities from meromictic Lake La Cruz, Castile-La Mancha, Spain - LaCruzMarch2015_4m | ecosystem: Environmental > Aquatic > Freshwater > Lake | place: Spain... | reverse complement strand
ATGGAGAAAAATGGTTAAGTAATAAAAAAACGTGCAAGTTAAAGGTAGTACCCTGCAAAAATTACGATCATACAATGTTGTACAATTTGCCAATAGCACCTTCACCAAATTTGAAATCACCAAGTTCAGTATTACTTTATCCTTCACTTTGTCTTTTTGAAGGTACTAATGTAAGTGTTGGACGAGGAACTGACCATCCATTTGAAGTATGGGGACATCCTGATTTTAAAAATAACGGATTCTCTTTTACCCCTGAAAGTAAAGAAGGTGCAAAACATCCGCCTTTTGAAGGTAGAACATGTTATGGTGCGGACTTAAGATTATCGCCAAAGGATATTCTTAAAATTACAGAGGGGAGAATAAGTTTATCTTTTTTGCAAAATGCATATAAACTTTCACCCAATAGAGCGCAGTTTTTCAACGATTTTTTTGACAAGCTTGCTGGTAATAGTTTGCTTAAAACACAAATCAAACAATTTTTTTCTGAGCCAGATATTCGAGATTCATGGGAGGAAGGTATTCGAAAATTTAAAGGAATTCGAAAAAAATATCTATTGTACAAGGATTTTGAATAGCCAACTTGATGATATCCCATCTGTGTTGATTTACAACCTTTAGATAAAAAAGTATATCTTCGAATTTTTATTTAAAATGATCAAAGGAATAGGCACCGATATCGTAGAAGTCAAGCGCATTCAAACTAAATTTGAACGATCAGCGCACTTTAAATCACATGTGTTTTCTGTAAATGAAATTCAATATTGCGACCGTCAATCCAATCCTGCCATGCATTTTGCTGCACGTTGGGCTGCAAAAGAGGCTTACTTAAAAGCTTTTGGGGTGAAATTTATAGGGAATCATGTGCTTTCTGAAATTGAAACTAAACACGAAGAGAATGGAAAACCATATATCGATTTGAGTGGGAAAGAGAAAATGGCATTTGAAGAAAAACGACTCAAAACAATTCATTTAAGTATATCACATACCGAACATTATGCGACAGCTTACGTGATAATAGAAGATTAATAACATGAGTGAAAAAGTACGTATAGATAAATACCTATGGTCAATTCGGATTTTTAAAACTCGAACTTTGGCCACTGCTGCATGCGATGGAGGTAAAGTGAAATGGAAAGGCGAACCCATTAAACCTTCTAAAGCCATTCTTTTAAATGAAGAATATGACATTAAAACTGAAGCTCGAAAATGGACTATAAAAGTCACAGGAATTATTAGTAATCGTGTGTCGTATGAAGAAGCTATTAAACATTATATTGATGTAACGCCAGAAGAAGATAAAGTTGAGAATCAAGCACAAGTTTCAAGTTTTTATACTGGAAAACGTCTAAGTAAAGTAGGGCGACCTACCAAGCAACAACGTCGCGATTTGGATGATTTTATGACCAACGACGAATAGCTTCTGACAACAAAATCCTGCTAAAATCCAAGTGAGGTTACAACATAATACCAAACCCAATTTCTGCATATTGAGCATTGACCAATTCTGTAAATAGCTGGGTAATCAAAAAAGCATCTTTAAGTCTATTGTTGTCATTGTGGTAGAAATGGTAATTCATTCCTAGTTTTTGATAAAATCTCCCACCACCATTTGGCCTATTTAAGTAAGCTCCTATTTGAAGGGGCAAGCCAACTTTGCCAAATACAAATTCGTGAGCTCCAAAAATTGAATATCGAATAGCATTTTGACGCTCTGTTCCAATGAATTTATAATTATTTTTAAAAGTAGTATACAACTCTGCGCTATAGGTTGCATCTAGCCCTAGCATAGCTCTATTTTTATTGTTGTATAGTTTGGAACCTGCCAATGTAACATGATAATAGGGATAAAGTGGACCATCGGGTGTTCTGGCTTCTGCAAATGCTATACAATATTTTAGCACCAAATTCAAAGGATTTTTTTCCGTTTTCAAAGGCCGTTTCTTAATGTCGTCGGCAATGCCAAATGGATGGTATCTAAGTCCCAAAAAACCACCAATTGTATTTATACCATAGTTTGGATGACGTGCAGCTGCATTTGAAATATGATAAAAATGTATTCCAGCTTGCATGCTCCATCTTTTGTTTAAATTCATTCGATAGCCAGATTGAATCATTGTGAAATTATTTACAGTGCTGCCTATAATATTGTTTACAGTGTCTTCAGATGGTGTTCGATTCCACGATTTGTTAATTAGTCCTATACCGCCTCCTAATTTAAAATACCAATGACTTTGTTTCGAATTTATAAGTCTAAATTGTATAGATGGATACAAGCCTATAGCACGACCTAATTTTTGGTCACCAAAATCAGCAGCAGCAATATTGATCCCTATTTCAGGAAACCCATATCGCTGTTGCCATGCACGATTACCCTTTGTTTGTTTACAATACGAATATTCAATTGCTTGAGAATAGGGGGGCGCTGTAATATTTATTTTTGGTGTATGAACGATCATTTTTCCGCCCAAATAGTTTAACCCATGAGATACACTTTTGGGAATGTTATCTTGAGCAAAAAGCGATAAAGGGAAAAAAAATAAAAGGAATAAGAGTCGCATTGTGTAAAATTAACGACTTCAATTCAATTATTTTAAATATTGGAAATATCTTTACCGACATGAGAATAAGACTATTGTTATTTATCCTTGTCAGTACCACACTAAATAGTTTTGCCCAATACACAATGCCTAAGCGAGAATTCAGAGCGGCTTGGGTTGCAACTGTTGGCAATATCGACTGGCCAAGTCAAAAAGCATTGAGTTCAGATATTCAGCAACAAGAGTTTATTACATTGCTTGATCAAATGAAAGCAAATGGATTAAATGCAGTCATTGTTCAAATTAGACCTGCTGCTGATGCGTTGTATGCTTCGCCTTACGAAAATTGGAGTCGATACTTGAGTGGTAAACAAGGTCAGCCACCAATGCCTTATTACGATCCGTTGACGTTTATGGTAGATGAGTGTCACAAACGTTGCATGGAGTTTCATGCATGGTTTAATCCCTATCGTGCATTGGTTGAGGCCAATAAAAATTTGCATACTGCCGATCATGCAACCTACAAACATCCAGAATGGTTTCTAAAATATGGCGATAAAGTATATTTCGATCCTGGTTTGCCTGAAGTGAAAGATTATTTTATAAAGATTGTGTTAGACGTTGTAAAACGTTATGATATAGATGCTGTTCATTTTGACGATTATTTTTATCCTTATCGAATTGCCAAAGTTGAATTCCCCGATTATAAATCTTACGCACGATATGGGGCCAATTTTCCCAACAAAGATGATTGGCGACGCAATAATGTCAATGTTCTGATTGAAACTTTAAGTAAGAAAATCAAACAAGAAAAGTCTTGGGTGAAATTCGGGATTAGTCCATTTGGGGTTTGGCGAAATGCTTCTAAAGATCCTGAAGGCAGCATGACCAATGGGGGACAAACAAATTATGATGACTTGTTTGCGGATGTACTATTATGGATGAAAAAAGGCTGGATAGATTATATTTTACCGCAATTGTATTGGGAGAGAGGGCACAGAGCCGCTGACTATAATACTTTAATTAAATGGTGGAGCGAACATGCCTATGGTCGCAATTTGTATATCGGCCATGGTTTGTATCAAGTAGGAGTTTCTCCCAAAGCTTGTTGGCGTAGTTTTGACGAAATTCAGTCTCAAGTAGATTTGACCAGAACAACAAGTAAAGTAGATGGTAGCGCATTTTACAGTGCCAATTCTTTTTTGAAAAATAAGTGCAATATCAATCACTACATGGCACATGAGTTATATCCAAGTCCAGCTTTGTTACCAACAATGAAATGGATAGATTCAATTCCGCCAAGCGCACCTAAAGTCAAATTGTCAATTAAAAATGATGGTCAGAAATTCCTCCAATGGATGGTTGATAATCCAACAGATGAAGATTTGCAATTTGCCATTTATCGATTTAAACTAGAAGAGCCTAAAATTTTATCACCGAATAATTTGGTGGATATTGTACGTGGAAATAGTTTTTTGGATAAGAAATCAATAGGAGGCAAATTTACTTACATTGTTACTGCGCTTGATCGTTTACACAATGAAAGTAAACTAAGTAATTTGGTTGAATAGTATTTTTAATGAAATTGGTCAATATGTTGCGGTTTAATTTTAATCCATTTCCCACCCTCGAAACAGATCGACTGATACTTCGTAGGTTAGTCAAAGCTGATGCCCCTAATTTGTTTCGACTTCGAAATGACAACAATGTCATGCAATATATTGACAGGCCGCGGCAAAAAGAAATTGAAGAAACAGAACTTTTTATTGAAAATATTGATGGTCTGATAGATCAGAATTCTGATATCAATTGGGCTATAGCACTGAAAGATAATTTGAATGAAATGATTGGGACCATTGGATATTATCGCAACCAAATGGCTAATTATCGTGGAGAAGTGGGTTATATGTTGGATTCTACTTTTTGGAGAAAAGGCGTCATGCATGAAGCCTTGCAAAGAGTAGTAAAGTATGGCTTTGAATATTCTGAAGGCAAAGGCATTGGTTTTCATTCCATCGAAGCGTGTATACATCCCGAAAACGATGCGTCCCGTTTGTTATTGCTTAAAAATAATTTCGTTAAAGAAGCTTATTTTAAAGAAAATTACTTTTTTGATGGCCAATTTAAAGATACGGAGGTCTATTCGTGCTTAAACCCGAACATTTTGCCGTTTTAAGTCATTTTTTAACTCAAAAAAGGGCTTAAATTGTGAATAACTTATTCGTTTTGACCCGTTTTAAGGCATCCTAAAAAAGAAAAAAATGCGTACATTTGACCCTCATTTTTATCCATGGACAACGAAACATTAGACAACGAACAAAATCCCGAAAAACAGACTGATAGAATAATTCAAGTCAACATTGAAGAGCAAATGAAATCCTGCTACATCGACTATTCTATGTCGGTAATTGTAGGTAGAGCTTTGCCAGATGTACGAGATGGTTTGAAACCCGTACACCGACGTGTACTTTTTGGTATGAATGAACTCGGAAATACGTTCAATAAACCTTACAAAAAATCTGCTCGTATTGTAGGAGAGGTTTTGGGTAAATATCATCCGCATGGTGATAGTTCAGTATATGATACTATGGTGCGTATGGCACAGCCTTGGAGCTTGCGATACATGCTCATTGATGGGCAAGGTAACTTCGGTTCTGTAGATGGTGATAGTCCGGCTGCTATGCGTTATACTGAGGTGCGTTTGCAAAAAATTGCAGAAGCCATGCTCGAAGATTTAGATAAAGACACTGTCGATTTTCAAAACAACTTTGATGATACCTTACTTGAACCTACGGTGATGCCAACACGCATCCCGCAGTTGATTGTCAATGGTGCATCGGGCATTGCGGTAGGTATGGCAACCAATATGGTTCCACACAATTTGAGCGAAACGATAGATGCAATAAATGCCTATATCGATGATAGAGACATTACGATTGAAGGAATCATGAAGCATATCAAGGCTCCAGACTTTCCTACAGGAGGCACTATTTATGGTATGGAAGGAGTCCGTCAGGGCTTCGAAACTGGTCGGGGACGAGTCGTAGTTCGAGGTAAAGCCAATATCGAAACAGGTAAAAATGGCAAAGAAAGCATTATCATTTATGAATTGCCTTACCAAGTCAATAAAGCTGTTTTGCATCAAAAAATCGCACATTTAGTCAATGATAAGGTTATAGAAGGTGTAAGTGATGTGCGTGATGAAAGTGATCGTGATGGAATGCGTTTGGTTGTCGATTTGAAAAAAGATGCAATTGCTCAAGTGATAGTCAATCAACTTTTTAAATATACTGAATTACAAACTTCATTTGGGATAAACAATGTTGCGTTAGTTGGTGGTCGTCCACGCATCCTCAATATGAAAGATTTGATAGTTGAATTTGTAAAATTCAGACATGAAGTTGTAGTTCGTCGTGCAATTTATGAGTTGAAAAAAGCAGAAGAGCGTGCGCATATTTTGCAAGGTTATTTAATCGCTTTAGACAATTTAGATGCTGTCATCAAATTGATTCGTGAGTCTCGAACACCCGATGAAGCAAAAGAAGGTTTGATAGCCAATTTTGAACTGAGTGAGATACAAGCAAAAGCAATATTAGAGCTTCGTTTGCAACGTTTAACAGGCATGGAGCGCGAAAAAATTCATGAAGAATTTGATGCTATCATGAAAGTTATTGCACATTTAAAAGAGTTGTTGAGCAACGAAGAGATGCGCTTCAATTTGATTAAAGAAGAAATGCACGAAGTGAAACGTAAGTTTGGCGACGAGCGTAAAACTGATATAGAATATCTGGCTTCAGAAATAAGTATTGAAGATTTAATTGAAGATGAAGATGTCGTGATTACAATATCTCATTTGGGTTATATCAAACGTACTTCTGCAACAGAATATCGTTCGCAAAAACGTGGTGGAAGAGGTGCTATGGGTGGTAAAACTCGTGAAGAAGATTATATCGAACAACTATTTGTAGCCTCTACACATGCTACATTATTGATATTTACCGATAAGGGACGTTGTCATTGGTTGAAAGTATATGAAATACCTGAAGGTGAGAAAAACAGTAAAGGTCGTGCAATTCAGAATCTATTGCAATTGCCTGGTGATGAAAAAATTAAAACCATCATTAATGTCAAAAATATTTCTGACGAAACGTATGTAGAGTCTCACTTTATAGTTCTTTGTACCAAGCAAGGTATCATTAAAAAGACCAAGCTAAAAGATTTTTCTAGACCACGTCAAAATGGTGTCAACGCCATCACAATTAATGAAGGTGATACTTTGTTAGAAGCAGCTTTGACCGATGGGAATTGTTATATTATGATGGCCGTCAAATCGGGTAGGGCAATTCGTTTTCCAGAGGAAAAAGTAAGACCTACTGGACGCGGTGCTATTGGGGTCTATGGTATTGAAGTCGATGATGAAACAGACGAAGTAGTTGGAATGCTTTGTGTGAACAAAGAAGATCGAACAAAAACAATTTTAGTCGTTAGCGAAAAAGGAATTGGTAAACGTACCCCATTGGTAGAATTGAATCCTGAAACAAACGAATGGGAAGATGTCTATCGTGTAACCAATAGAGGTGGTAAAGGAGTTAAAACACTCAATGTAACCGAAAAAACAGGTCGTTTAGTTGGCTTTATTCCCGTAGATGAAAGTGATGATTTATTTATTACTTGTGTTTCAGGAGTCACTATTCGCACAAGCATAAAAAGCATTCGCGAAGCAGGTCGTGCTACACAAGGCGTTAAATTAATTAACCTTGACGAAGGCGATCAAATAGCGGCTATAGCTAGAATTGCTGATCAAGATGACGAAGAAACGACAGATGAAACCGAACTAATTATTGACGCAGGTACAGAAGGCGAATCAACCGAAGGACCAATAGCAGAAAAGCCAATAGATGACAAAACTGATTCAGATAATAATTCAATAACAGAACCTGACACAGAAAACCCTTAATTTTGAACTTAAACAAGCATTGAAATCCAAATTTGATTAGATAAAAAATCAAAACAATCTATTTGGTATTCTATTTGATTATCACAAACAATAAAAAACAAAGAAATGAAAAAAGTAATTCTTCTGGCTTCTCTTGCATTTTTTGCAGTTTCAGCCTTTGCTCAAAAAGCAAACATCCAAAGTGCGATTAATTATCTAAAAGATAAAGATGTTGCAAACGCCAAAAAAATGATTGACGAAGCCACTAAAAATGAATCTACTATCAATAATGCTAAAGCGTGGTTTTTGAAAGGCTTAATTTATCAAGCTATTGGAACGCCAACGAGCGAACAAATGCCTTTCATTACCTTTTTGATTTCATCAACGAATGGCGAACAGGCTTATCCAATTATGTTAGATGCAGCAAACCAATTTGCTTCTTCTACACCAGATGCTATGGATCAATCGTTTGAAGCTTACAAAAAATCAATTGAACTCAACTCTAAATTTTCTAAAGATGAGTATCTAATGTTACTTCCAGCAATGATTTATGCATTATATAATAATGGAGTATCCAAAATGAATGACAGTAAGTTTACAGAAGCTTATTCTTCATTTGGTAAGATAGATGGCATAAAACAATTGGATAATGGTAAACTATTTGCTGGGTTAGGACAACTTGATACATTGTTTGCCATATCGCGTCAAAATCAAGCTAGTTGTATGTATCAAGCCAATAAAGATAATGAAGCTTTGGTAATTATAGAAGAATGCTTGAAAAATCCAATTACACAAAGCGCTGATATTTATTTGATGGCAACAGATATATATGATCGCCAAAAAAATGATTCTAAATGGACAGAAACGATGAAAGCAGCTAAAGCTAAATACCCTAAAGAAAAACGCATTATCAATAATGAATTGATTTATTATATCAATAGCTTAAAAGAAGCCATTGCGTTAGAACCAAACAAAGCAGATTTTTATATATTTCTAGGTGAAACTTACTATACTATGGCTAATCCTGTAGACAAAGCCACCAACAAACCTGCGCCTAAACCAGAGAATGCAAAAGAGTTGGAGCAAAATGCAGTAACGAATTATACAAAAGCATCTGAATTAGATCCTAAAAATACTTACCCGCAATTTAATTTAGGGTTAGTTTATTATAATGCCGCAAAAGAAATTACGGATGTCATGAACAAAGCCGACGATAAGAAATTTGTTGAAATGAAACCAGGTCGTGATGCATTAATTGAAAAAGCGCTTCCTTATTTCGAAAAAACAAAAACATTAATAGAAGCTGAAGGCGTTAAAGATGAAAACAAAGATATGTATAAAAATACTATTTCAGGCTTGATGCAAAGCTATCAAGTGACGGGTAAAGCAGAGAAAGAGAAGGAAATGCAAAAGATATTAAGTGGTGTTAAATAATAAATAAATATATATAAAGCTAAAAAACCTCCAATTTGGAGGTTTTTTAGTAAATATTTTATAAAAAAGTTGATATTTTACTAAAAAAATACATCATTAATTAAAAAAATAGTTCTACCTTTGCACCTCTTAAAATAAATATGGGTAAACAACCACTGATCAAACAAGACGGAGTCATTACAGAAGCGCTAAGTAATGCTATGTTCAGAGTACGTCTGGAAAACGGTCACGAAGTGATAGCTACCATATCTGGAAAAATGAGAATGCATTACATTCGTATTCTTCCAGGTGATAAAGTAGGTATAGAAATGAGTCCATACGATTTGACAAGAGGAAGAATAATTTTACGCTATAAATAAATATAAACATGAAAGTAAGAGCAGCCATAAAAAAACGCAGTGCAGATTGTAAAATTGTACGCAGAAAAGGCAAATTGTACATTATAAACAAGAAAAATCCCCGTTACAAACAACGTCAGGGTTAATCTCAACTCACATTAACTATTTTAAAATAAATCATAAATAAGAATGGCTCGTATATCCGGTATCGATTTACCAAAAAACAAAAGAGGCGAAATAGGACTTACCTACATCTATGGTATTGGTCGATCTACAGCACAAGGTATCCTTGCAAAAGCAAGTATCGATGTGAACAAGAAAGTGAAAGATTGGAATGATGAAGAACAAACAACAATTCGTAACATTATTACTGCTGAATTCAAAGTAGAAGGCCAACTTCGTTCTGAAGTTCAAATGAGTATCAAACGTTTGTTGGATATCGCTTGCTACCGTGGTTTGCGTCATCGTAAAGGATTACCTCTTCGTGGTCAACGTACTCGTACGAACTCTCGTACGCGTAAAGGACGTCGTAAGACAGTTGCAGGTAAGAAAAAAGCAGCAAAAAAATAATAACTATTGGGAGATGTTTCATCTCCTTTTACTCAATATCAATCACAACGTAAAGAATTTAAAAATAAAATGGCAAAAGGAACGCAACAACAAAGCGCGAAAGCTGCAGCTAAAAAAAGAATCGTAAAAGTCGATGCGCATGGCGATGTACATGTGACAGCAAGCTTTAACAATATCATTGTAGTTTATACAAACAAGCAAGGACAAGTTATTTCATGGAGTAGCGCCGGTAAAATGGGCTTCCGTGGTAGCAAGAAAAATACACCTTATGCTGCTCAATTAGCATCTCAAGATGCTGGGAAAGTAGCTTTTGAAGCTGGAATGAAAAAAGCAGATGTATACGTAAAAGGACCTGGTTCTGGACGTGAAAGTGCTATTCGCGCTGTGTCTGGTTCAGGAATTGAAGTTACTTCTATATTTGATGTTACTCCTTTACCTCACAATGGTTGTCGTCCACCTAAAAAGAGAAGAGTTTAATTACTTATTTATAAACTAATTTTTATCACCCGACTAAAATCTAACTTCGGATTTTATATGAGTTTAGCCGGTAAAAATTAAAATCCAAAAAAAATGGCAAGATACACAGGACCAAAAACAAAAATTTGTAGAATTTTCGGCGAACCAATCTTAGGTAACGGAAAATATCTTACAAAAAACAGCAACCCTCCGGGTCAGCACGGTGCAAACCGTAAGCGTAAACAATTGGGTGAATATGCACTCCAATTGCGCGAAAAACAAAAAGCGAAATACACTTATGGTGTATTAGAGCGTCGTTTCCGTAACACATTTGAAGAAGCTACACGTTTGAAAGGCGTAACAGGTGAAAACTTGATTCGTTTGCTTGAAGCACGTTTAGACAACACAGTTTATCGTCTTGGTTTAGCTGCTTCACGTCCAGCTGCTCGTCAGTTGGTTTCTCACAAACATATCACTGTAAATGGTGAAGTTTGTAATATTCCTTCAGCATTGTTGAAACCAGGTGATGTAGTTGGCGTAAAAATAAAAACAGCTGCTAACGGTGCTTTGACTGGAAATTTCCGAGGAAAAGATCCAAAAATCAACTGGTTAGAGTGGAACGAAAAAGAGATGAAAGGTACTTATATCGCTCATCCTGAACGTGAAAATGTTCCTGAGAATATCAAAGAACAATTGATCGTAGAGTTGTACTCTAAATAATAGTCTGTAATCAGGCAAACAAACAATTTTTTAATCAACAAAAAAACAATAGCTGAATGGCAATTTTAAATTTCCAAAAACCAGACAAAATCGTTCTTCAAAAAGCAAATGACTTTGAAGGTGTTTTTGAATTTCGTCCCTTAGAACCAGGTTTTGGCGTAACAGTGGGGAATTCTCTTCGTCGTGTGTTATTAAGTTCGTTGGAAGGATACGCTATTAGCGGCATCAGAATTGAAGGTGTAGATCATGAGTTTTCGACGATCAAAGGTGTAACAGAAGATGTAACCGAAGTCATCTTAAACTTAAAGCAAGTACGTTTCAAGAAAAAAATAGATACAGAGATTGCAAACGAAAAAGTTGAAGTTATTATTAAAGGTAAAGAGCAGTTTACTGCTGGTATGATCGGAGAAGTGACTAACAGCTTCGAGATTACAAATCCTGATTTAGTAATTTGCAACATGAACAGTAGCAATACCCTTAAAATAGAATTAAGCATTATCAAAGGTCGTGGATATATCCCTGCAGACGAAAACAAAAACCGTGAGTTATCTCTAGGTTGGATTGCTACAGATAGTATTTTTACACCAATCAAAAATGTAAAATACACAATCGAAAATACACGTGTGGAACAACGCACTGACTTCGAAAAATTAATTCTTGAAGTGAGTACAGATGGTACTATTCATCCTGAAGATGCTGTAAAGCAAGCTTCTCGCATTATGATTCAACATTTAATGTTGATCACAGATGAGAATATCACATTTGATACTGGTATTTCTGAAAAACACGATGTCGTAGACGAACAAACATTGAAATTGCGTCAAGTTTTGAAAACACCTTTGGAAGATTTAGACCTTTCTGTACGTGCATTCAATTGCTTGAAAGCTGCTAAAATCAATAGCTTGAGCGAACTTGTACAATACGAACAAGATGAATTGATGAAATTCAGAAACTTTGGTCAAAAATCATTATCTGAAATCGAGCAAGTATTGATCGAAAGAGGATTAGGATTTGGTATGGACCTTTCAAAAATTAATTTAGAAGACCTTTAAAAAACAGCGGTTAATCCGTAAAAAATATTATCATGAGACACGGTGCAAAAATAAATCACTTAGGTCGTAAGACCCCTCACAGAAAAGCCTTGTTGCGCAATTTGGCTTGTCAACTTATTCAATATAAGCGCATTGTAACTACATTAGCTAAAGCTAAAGCTTTACGTGTATTTGCAGAACCACTTTTAACTAAATCTAAGGAAGATACAACACATCAACGTCGCGTATTGTTTAGCTACTTGCAAGATAAAGAAGCAATCAAAGAATTGTTTGCAATAGTAAGCCCTAAAATAGCTGATCGTCCAGGTGGATATTGCCGTATCATTAAGTTGGATCGCCGTATTGGTGATGCTGCTGACATGGCAATGATCGAATTAGTTGACTTCAACGAAATTTACAACGTGAAAACTGTTGTAGGTGAAGAGAAGAAGAAAACTCGTCGTGGTCGTACTAAAAAAGTTGCTGAAACAGCTGCACCTGCAGCAATGGAAGAAACAATAACTGAAGTTGCTCCTGAAGTAGCTCCTGAGGCTGTTACTGAAGTTGTTTCTGACAACTTAACTCCTGAAGTAGCACCTATAGCAGAAGCTACAACTGAAGTTGCTCCAGAAGCTCCAACAACTGAAGCTACTGATGAAGCTACTCCAAAAGCAGAATAATTTTATAAAAATGAATAATTGTGTAAGCCAGACTTTGTCTGGCTTTTTTTGTTTTATATTTGATGTTGTTATTTTTATATTCTAAACGTACTAACTCGTGCCAACACAATTTTTTAAAATAATTTTTAATGATGATGATATTAACTATAGAAACAGAATTGATCAATATAATGCAGGTTCATCATCAATAGACTATTATCTAAATAAGTATAATCAGTTTTTTAACAAATTAAAATTCCCCAATGGGAGATTTTTACGCATTTATGTAAGAAGAAATGATTCGCCACATTTTATTCTTGGATATGCTCAAAAAGCAGGTTTTATTACAATGAAATTTAATAACTATGATGTAGAATCCTTTTTATTAAAATCAAACGATGATAAAAAAGAGGCATTGATCAATATCATGTATTACGCTTCAAAAATTATTTTTGAGAAAGCCCAAGTTGATTTTAGTGAAATGGAAGTATGTTTTAACAATCTATGGGCATCAGATTATAAAGTTTACCATAAGCGTGTTAGTAAGCTATATAAATCGCCGCTTAAAACCTATCGATTTTATTTTTGGCACGAAATCGAGATAGATAATACAAATGTTTTTTGGATTGTTGAGAATGCAAAGACTAAACTCACTACAAAACACTTAATTTATGCTAAAAGAAGTTTTGGCGATTACTGTTTTGAATATTTTCGGTATAATCCAATTTGGATTAATGAAGATATCTTCCAAGTTAGCTATGAGACAGGAGAAGTTGTTCATGAATTCAATGTTAATAAAGGTACATATGAAGTCAAGTATTATCCAATGCCAAGCTGGTCTGAAACCTACTTACAATTGAAACTAAAGAATGAACTTTCAAAAGATCATATTGAGAGACGCCAAATATCAAAAGAAATGGATATAGAATTTAAAAAACTACAAGAACAAGTTTGGCTGAGGGGGATTCGTTAAATAACGTTTAATTGCGCTAATTTTGAGCATTAAAATATTAAACATTTTAATCTAAATCTACGTTTCATGGACATAACAATCAATACCCCCGCTATTTTATTTCCAGCGATTAGTCTTGTTTTATTGGCTTATACCAATCGCTTTTTAGGTTTGGCTAGTGTAGCACGAAAATTACATGAGCAATACAATCATAAAATTGAAAATAAAAAACTACACAATCAAATCAAAAGTTTGAAGTATCGTATCGTGATGGTAAGGCGAATGCAGTTTATGGGTGTTATTAGTTTTTTATTGTGTATTGTAGCTACATTTTTTATTTATATTGATCAAATGCTGGTGGCAAATCTTGTATTTGGAAGTTCGCTAGTGAGTTTTTCAATCAGTTTAATTTTTTCATTGATTGAAATTTCTTTGAGTACAAAGGCTTTAGAAATTGAACTCAGCGATATGGAAGGGCTGGATGAACCAAGTCTTGTGGATTATATCAAGAAGAAAATAGAAGAATAGAACCTATAAATTAAGGTCTTTGATTTTTCGCGCTATTTGGTGATTTAGTTTGTTGACAAATTTTGCTATAAGCTGTATATTATACAATTAATCTTTTCAACATTTCTAATGCTCAATCTGGTTTAAAAAACAACTATTCCTCTACAAGATAGATGCTTTGACATGTAGATAATATTTCATGTTGCTCAAAGAGTTGGTGTGGAAATAGAATACCTGTTTTCATTTTTTTAATTTTGTTTTTCTACAGCGATCGCTACAATATTTTACTTCATCCCACACCTTTTCCCATTTTTTTCGCCATGTAAAAGGGCGCTCACATACCATGCATATTTTGGTCGGTAAATGTTCTTTTTTTACGTTTTTCATGCTTTGTTTGGTTTGCTTTTTGATTTTATTCGACTAGATGTATTGACATGCTTTTGTAATATCCGAGTTCCTTCTTGTTTTACAGCATCTGTCTTTCTGAAGCTCCATATTAACGCTTGCTGATTTTGTTCATCGAAATCGTGCGTTGCAAACTGCATTTAAAACGTATCATATTTTCGGAACGGATTTTGGCATGTTTCTGACTTACGCCACTATTGACACGTTTGCGCCATAGGTTAAAACTACTTCGCTTCAATTCTTTTCGCATCAATCCGATTACCTCACTTTCCGATAAGTTAAACTGCAATTCAATGGCTTCAAAAGGAGTACGGTCTTCCCAAGCCATTTCTATAATGCGGTCAGTATCTAGTTGTTCTAACATTTGTACAGGATGTAATTCTTTCAAATATAGACGACCTACAGGGCTTACACTATGGTTTAAATCTATACGAATGTTTCAATATCGATACAGTGAATCAATACAAATAATAAAAATTGGAGCCGAGCATAAATACATTATTTGACTACTTCGTGCTACTTTGTTCGCACGGCGCACTGAAGTATCACGGCTATACTTCATCGACACACGCATTATTTAGCTGAGTAAATACAGGATTTATGGTCAATCAGTTCCGATAACCTTTTTTATCTAGCCTACGGAATGCCGCTGAAGCGAACATTCCGAAGATCGAGATATCGAACAGTAAGTACAGTAAGTGTAATAAGGATTACAAATCCTTCAATAGCGGTTCGGGATTACAAATCCCGAACAGTAAGATTAGTAAAATTTTATTAAATCTAAAAAAAACAAATACATTAAACGATCCTACCATCAGATAGCTCAATTACCCTGTCGCAACGATTAGCAAACTCATTATCGTGGGTAACAGCAACAATAGTTTGTCCAAATTCTCTTGCTAATTCGCGAAAAGTTTCAATGACAACATTGGCATTTTTGGAATCTAAATTTCCGGTAGGTTCGTCTCCCATAATCAGGGCAGGTTCATTCATCAAAGCACGAGCAATGGCGATACGTTGCTGTTGACCACCCGATAAGCGTGAAGCTAATTTATTTTCTTGTCCTTTCACATCCAAGAGATTCATCAGTTTTATTGCTCTGTCTTCTAATTCTTCTTTTGGTTTTTTATTTAGCTTAAGTGCAGGAAGAAGCAAGTTGTCCATTAATGTAAATTCAGGCAATAGATAGTGAAACTGAAATACAAAACCAATATGCTCGTTGCGAAATGCTGCTAGTTGCTTTTGATTAAGTCCTGTGACTTTTTGCTCATTGATGTAAATAGTACCTTCGTAGTCATTATCCATGGTTGAAAGCAGGTACATGAGTGTTGATTTTCCAGATCCTGACTTTCCCATAATAGCAACAAACTCTCCTTTATTTACATCAACATTAACGTCTTTTAGAACTTGAAATTTTTCTGGGGTATAAAAATACTTATTGATACCTTTAGCCGAAATACATTTTTTAGTTTCTATCATAACTATCCTCTTAAAATTTCTACTGGGTCTAATCGAGATGCTTTTTTGGCAGGTAAATAGCCTGCAATAAATGTGAATAACAAGCCACATACAAACGCCATGATGTAATCTTGGGGGCGATACGAAACTGGCAATGTGTCCATTGTACCAATTTTAAATGGCACTTGGTCTAATAGTCTGATAATTATGTTACCAAGTACCAAACCTATTAATCCTCCTATAAAGCCAATAAAAACAGCCTGCGAAACGAAAATAGTTGTAATATCACTTCCGTCAAATCCCATAGCTTTTAGAATGGCGATTTCTTTAATTTTTTCGTTTACGGTCATATTCATAATATTGTAAATACCAAAACCAGCAACAATAAGTATGGTAAGCGAAACAGCAATTGCCAGAATGTCTCTTAAAAAACTAGATGAATCCAATTGCTCGTTGCCTTCTTGCCAAGCTTCCACTTTGTATGGGGTTAATGAAGCAATAGATTCCGCTATTCTACGAGCTTGGTTATAGTCTTGAATGCCAATTTGCATTTCGGTAGCATAACTCCGGTTTTTGGCAAAAAACTGCCGAGCGGTCTGTATCGATATGATGGCTTTTCCTCGATCTGCTGCGAGAGCACCTGTTTCAAAAATACCTACAACTTTAAAAGATTTGGTCTGTCCATTAGGAGTAGAAAGTGTAATAGTGTTGTTCATTTTAATAGCCATTTTATCTGCCAAACCTTTTCCTAAAATAATTCCGTCAGCACGTTTATCAAGTGTATAAAAATCCCCTTCCACCATGTAATCAACGGTTTTAAAAAGTTGATTTTCAGATTCGGTTTCTACACCAGATAGGGTTATATTTTCCTCTACGACTCCGTTTCGGATAAAAGCATTTTGATTGATTTGTGGGGTAAAAACTGTAACTTCGGAAATGTTTTTTAGCTTATTTTTTAGTCCATCTACATTTTTAATACCTTCGGAATAATTGATATTTTTGGAATTACTGACAAAAATTTTTTTGTTTTTATTTTCATTGGAAATGATAGGAACGTACTCATCAGAGGTTTCGTTGTATATTTTGATATGTGCTAAAGAGGTAAAAGTGATTTCAGTCTGAGAGTCGTTTACACCAGCCATAAAACCGTTCATTGCTACATACATAGATATTCCAAAAACTACACTGAGTACAGCCACCAATAATTGACGGATGCGAGAAGTGAGCATCACTTTTGCTATTTTTTGATTGGTATTCATGGCTTTTGAATTACATCTTTTTCGGTTAACCCAGTTAGAATTTCTGTCCATTCGTTGGTTCTTGATCCAATTGAAACAGATCTATCTTTCCCATTATCCAATTTTACGAACTTTCCTTTAATGATATATGCTGATGGAACCACTAATACCGATTTTCTTTTTCCTACTTCAATATTAGCTTGCAACTGTGTCCCATTAAACATTTTAGAAGGAAATTTATCAAAACTTGCCTCTACGGTGTAGGACTGTTCACTTTCATCAAAACCTGGATATATTTTAGTAACACTAGCGATAAAAGCCTCATTAGGATATGTATTGATGTTAAGTGCTACTTTTTGTCCAACATTTACTTTCACAATGTCGTCTTCTGCCACCAATAGTTTTGCAATAAATTTTCCGCTCACTACTTGTGCAATTATTTCACCTTTGCGAACCAATTCTCCTTCTTTTTTAAACACCTTAGAAACTATACCTTGGTGGGTAGTGTAAACAAAGAAATCTTTCAACTTATCCTTTTGAGTATTGAGCTGAATTTGGTTTCGTTCGGCATTTAATTGCAAGTTAGATTGCAGGTTTTTGTAATTTTCTTGTAGTGATTTGAGGTTGTTTTGTGTAGCTGTATATTGCAATTCAAATTTTTCAAATTCCAATCTTGAAACTGACTTCTGAGCAAACAAATCTTTGTAACGTTGATAATTTTCTTGGTCAAAACTCAATTGTTTGTTGGCTTGAGCAATCTGTATTGAAAGGGATTGTAATTCTGGCGAATTGGATGAAGCCGAACGATTAGCATCTTGATAAACAATTTGGGCATCTGATACTTGATTAGACTGTACATCATTTTGAATGGTAGCAATTTGCTGAAGATTTCCCACAGAGAAACCCTCTTTTACAGACAATGCTATTAAAACACCATCGGCATTAGCAGAGAGATTGTAGGTTTGCTCTTGCTCCATAAATCCACTAGCAAAAACGGCTTCATCTACAGAAATTCGCTTTGGGTTAGTGGTTTCGTTTTTTTTACAGGATTGTATCATACAAATCCCAACTATACTAAAAATTAAGGTAATTGATTTCATCTGTTTATAATTTTTTTTTCATCGGTCGGATGTAACACCCATAATCATCCTCCTGTGCGTAAAGAACTATTGTCATGGGTGTTTCATAGTTTATTGATAATTCAATGTTCGTATATATAATTGATATTTTGCAATGGTTAGTGATCCCAAAGTTTGTAAATAAGCATCTTGAGAGGATAATAAATCTTCGTAATGATTGAGCCGTTCGTCTAAACTAATGATTTCTTTTTGGTATTTATTTTCAGCATGTTTATCGTTAGAATTTTGCAAACGAAGTATATTTTCTTTTTGCCGTAATAGTTGTTCTGCATGAATTAAACGCATTTTCAGTAATTCATCTTCTTTATATTTGACCAACTTGGTGTTTTCTAAATCTATTTTTTTGATATCCAAATCTAATTTTGATTGTTTTAATTTTTGTTTGGTAGATAAATTTGCAATTGGAATACTTATGTTCGCACCAAAAACTTGGTTAGACAAATTATTTATATCAGAAAAATTGAAAAACTCTTGCCCAGCCCAGTTTTTGGCATTTTGATAGCTGAGACTAAACATAGGAAGTTGAAAAGCTTTGGTCTGTTTGATAATGGTTTCTTGTTTTTTGATTTCGGCTTCTTTTAATAAGACCTCTGGATGAGTGGTGTTAACCAATAATTCATTTACGATAAAAGTGTTTAGTTGGTCATCAATTTCAATAGTATCATTGATATTGAGCTGACTTTGAAATTGTATCATTAACTGATTCAAATTGCTTTCAGCATTTTGCAAATTGCTTTCGGATTGTATTTTTTTGATTTCGGCTAAATTTAAATCGCCCTCGCTTATGATGCCTTTATTATATTTATTTTTTGCACTATTGTAAATAGATTGGGTTGCAGAAAAATTTTCTTTATAAATCTCTATTGCTTCTTTTGTTAGCAAAATCGAATAGTAAGTGTTTGCCAACACGTTATAGATATTTAGTTTATTAAGCGCTGTATTTACTTTGCCTTTTTGCCATTCTGCATCTGCCGTTTTTACGGCAAATTGTTTTTGAAAATTCAGAACATCCCATTTTATATTGCTGCTGATGTAATAGTTATATTTTGTACCCGCTGTAACTTTTGTTAAACTTCCTTCAGGTGCCATTGGATTAAATACTTGTGCAGGAATAAGCAATGGTTGCAGCGTAATGTTGTCGTTATAGCCAATATTCGTAATGAATGTAGGTAATCTATTTGTTTTGGCTTCCTTTTTTTTTAATGCCAATAAATCTTCCTGCTTTTTCGAATTTTGAATTTCGATGGCATGTGTATCCGCAAAATTTAATACCTCTTGCAAGGACTGAAAACGGACTTGGGCATAAGTGGTTATAGAGAAACTAACTATACCCAATAGAACTAATAAAACTTTTTTCATTTTCTAATTTGGGTTATTTTACTTTACTCCATTTAAGGGTTTTGCTTTGCAATCCTGCAGAAATTGTTACGTTTAAAAAATTTCCGTTAGGAACAAATACGGCATCTACCCATCTATTTCTTTTAATAAGGTAAATTTTGCCTTTATAGGTATTGTCCATTTTCTTCAACTCTTTAACTATGAGTTTACCAACAGTTGCCTTTTCATTGTCGGAAGAGTGAATTTTACCAGCAGTGCTAATAATTTCTATTTTAGTGTTGTCTTGCCCAGTATTCCAAAGTCCCTCAATGCTCTGTTGAGCATTCATAGAAATAGACGTTAACAACAGTCCGAAAAAAATTAGAAAAGTTTTCATTGAATAAATATTTAGAATTAGTGAGGCAAATTTATACCTCAAGAGAGGATAAACTCATTAACAAAAGATAATAAAGGTGATAATTAATATTTTTTCTTTGAAATACGCTTTCTAATCCTACTCAAGGAAACTGGTGTAATGCCTAGTACATTTGCAATGTACTTGTCGGGCACTCGGTTAATTATATTGGGGTAATCTTTAAGATATTGTTGGTATCTCTTTTCAGGGGAGAGGAACACAAATGAGTCTATTCTTTTTATGGCTTGTTTTAAAATTTGTCGGCCAAAAATTCCATTGTCGTTTTTTAAATATTCCGAATTGGAATTACTTAAATTCTGAAATGTTTTTAAATCTGTAAAATACACTTTTGTTTTCTCTAATATTTCAAAAGTAAACTTGGAAGGTTCATTAAATAATATAGTATGAACATTTCCAAATAGTTGTTTTTCGGCAAACAACTGAAATGTAATTTCTTCGCCCTTGTCATTTATCAAATAGCTACGAACCAAACCTTTTCTGATGTAAAAAACACTATTTATTTTGTCTCCTTCTTTTATTACAATTTCTCCTTTTTCAAATGTCTTTGAACTAAGATTTTTAAGTAAAATATAAAGGTGTTTTATGTTCATTAGATTCTCGAGTCTGTTATTTTAAATTGTGCTTAACTTACTTATAGAACCTACTTTACACACAAAAACATCGGAATTCTGTATTAAAGAGGCTATAATAGTTTTTCACATGCGTTATCAAATATAAAATCCATTTTCTACAATTCAGAGAAAATTTTCTCTAATGGTTGGTGACACACTAAACTATATTTTTTTATTTTTATTGGTTGGTGTCTCACCAAACAATATTTTTTTATTTGTAGTATAATAGGTCCTATCCAGATACTTATGGCACTGCCTTTTATAGAAAATATTCAATTAACATATATACTTATTTTCGTTTGGTGGGACACCAACCGATAGGGAATCTATACGAATGTTTCATTATCGATAATAAGAGAGCGTTGAACATCATTATTTGGAGCCGAGCTTCATCACTTTATTCAGCTACTTCCCGCTGTTAGCAGCACATGGTGCTTGCTTACATCGGGGCTAGCCTTAGGAGGGATTTACTTTAT
>Ga0247832_1003530_pt1 | contig 21256 bp, 17 predicted proteins | sample LaCruzMarch2015__10_FD_192407 | JGI IMG/M metagenome (GOLD analysis project Ga0247832, IMG submission 192407) | Freshwater microbial communities from meromictic Lake La Cruz, Castile-La Mancha, Spain - LaCruzMarch2015_4m | ecosystem: Environmental > Aquatic > Freshwater > Lake | place: Spain... | reverse complement strand
TGACCAAGATCTTTTTTGGAACCGAAATCGATTCGCTAAGCGACAAAGAACTCAACTCCATTTTCGCCGATGTGCCAAGCAGCAGCGTCGCTCGTGCCAGGATGGTCGATGGGCTCCCTTTGGTAGAAGCCCTTTGCGTCGTCTCGCTTGCAACCAGCAAGAGCGACGCCCGACGAGCGATCGAAGAAGGGTCCGTATACGTCAACAATCGCAAGGTGGAAGGCACCGACAAGATACTGGCCGAATCCGACTTGGCTAGCGAGAGCCTGATCGTTCTGCGTCGTGGAAAAAAGAAGTACGCACTTCTGCGTTTCGAGTAAAACGTGCGGCCATCAGGAGACCGCCCTCCCTGCTTACGTTGTGTTGAATCACAATACCGTTCAAAAAGTAGCAGGCACACTCCGTGTGCCGTCCGCCGAGCCTCAAAAAGCTTTGCTTTTAGAACTCGTCCCCATGCTCCGCTTGGGTACGCAATGCACCGGAGGCTCCTGCCTCCTGAGCTGTAAATGCACGGCTAACGCGAGGCGGAGCCTCGGACGCAGTGCGTTCCATGGCGGAGCCTTGGAACGAGAGTACAGGTCGTTTGCTGTAGGCCGTAACAAGCCGCTTTGGGCGCCGTTACGGCATGGAGTGCCAGGGTTGATGGACTTGTTTGATCAGGCAATATGATGCGAGCGGGGCCTGCCGTAACTGCGCTAGCGCTTGTTACGGCCTACATCTTTTACGGCCTACCTTTGGCTTTTTTCCGAAGGCGAGCCTTCCGTTCTTGCACCCATGGCTCTTGGACTTCGGTGGGGTCAATACCTGCATGTCGCAGGGCCTTGTCCCAATCGCCAAAGAACTTCTTACCTGCCGTAATGAGGCCGTTGTCGCGAATTTCCGGTTCCTTGGAATGGCATAGTTCGCGATAAGTCACCGGCAATTGAGCGGAATAACGACGTTGCACTTCGGCTCGGACTTCTTCTTTGGATGGATAAGTCCGATAAACACGTCCCTTCATAGCATCGTAGTCTTGCGTCTTGCGTGCAATCTTGCTGTAATCGATATTGGCCTGTTCGATAGCCGCCTGCCAATTGCCAAATAGCTTCCGAGCTGTATACAGCAACGGGACATCCATGTGTTCACCATGCGTCAACCCACGTGTGTGCAACGGCAATTTCTTTCGATGACGTTGGCGAATCGCTGCCAGCACTTGTTCACGAGACTTGTACTTGCCCGGTGGTTCCAAATTCCATTGATGGTACTTTCGTGGCTCTTCGCCTGCCGCGCGAACCGCCTCCTGCCACTTGCCAAAGAACCCCGAAGCCATCACATACAATTGCTTGTCAGCAACCGATTCGGTCAATTCCCGGACGGCCAGCAGTTTCCCCTGCCGACAGCGTCGTTTGAGCTCGGCTACCACCTTGGCTTTCGAAAGATAGGGCGTATCAGCGGCTTGCTCGAGCTGCTCGCGATTTCCTCCTGCGGCTCGAACTGCGTCCAGCCAACTCTCCCAAAATTGAAAGGCCTGTTTGAACAGGATGGCATCGTTGCGCATCCCATAATAGAGTTCAACCGGGGCAAGGCTCCAATCATTCTCCATTCGTACGCGAATCCCTTGCAACACCTCAGCCTTGGTTTCAAACTGGATCCGCCGTTCGCGTTCTCGTAATGGGATCTTGGCGGCATCCAAAGCGCTTTCCCAAGTTCCGAAATCACGTACCGCGGCCGAGATAATCGCCATACCGTCCGGGATTACCATGACCGATTTGCGTGCCAAGCACTCGCCATCGCGTCGCAGTTGCTTGATCCGGGCAAGAACATCTTGCGTGGTGAAGTTATGACGACCACCGTAAATCGGCAAGCTTCGGTCCACTCCCGCTTGGTCCAATGCCGCAGCCCAACTGCCGTATTGCCTCAGAGCCCAAACGGCGATCAAGTGACGGCGCTGCCAATGATCTCGCTCGGCAACCACGTCTTGGTAAAGACAGGACTGACCTGCCCGTTCGCGTTCAGCCAACCACGCTTGAAACTGAGATAACGTAAAGTCGTCGCTATGGACCAGACCGCGATAGTCGACCGGGTCCAAGTCAATCGCTCGAATACAATCATCCCAATCAGTCAGTCCAGCATATTTCTTCAGGGTGACCGGTAGCGAAGTATCGATCACAACTAGGTTGTCATGATTGATCGAAAAACCAAGGTCTGCATATTCCTTCAGGCGGTCCAGCAGATACTCCCATGAATAGACTGGTTCCCAATGCTTTAACCATTCGGGGTGCGGTTTTTTTATGCCACCCATGCTGTTGGATCGCAACTGTTCACTGACCAATTCGGCACCGGGAAACTCGTCCAAATACTCGCGGCAGTCGATCAAATGCAATTGAGTCACGTGACCAATGAGTGACGCAAGTCTTTTGCCACACAACTTACAGACCACCGTCTGCTCAATCTCAATGCGGATCTTGTCATAGGTCAGTCCAGCATCCGCGAGCGCGGCTTTCCACCCCCAATAGGGACGCTGTTCGTAGACTTGCCGAACCAATTTCGGGTCATCTCGTTTCACGGCCGTAATGTTTAATGGCTGCCGATTCGAAAACCGTTGCTGGATGGCCCGCAAAATCGATTGCCGGTTCGATTCTAACTTCTTGGATTTCTTCTTCATCGTAAAGTGATCGGGGCGAGGTGCAAATGATTCTTACATGCCGTGAAAAATCGAGGTTCGAATGAAATATAACACAGCTCCGGTGCAATCCCAAGTATCTACCCTATCGCTTTTTAACTGCATTGATTTCGCACAATTTGAACCGCAGGCGCAAATTTTAATGTTGCGCAGCTTGGATTTCTGTCGTACTCGTGCTCGAAACACGTCGGTCGAGTTCGAGTACCGCTGGTGCTGAATACGAGGACGATAAGCTTCAATTCCCATATTGCGAGGCTGGAGAGGCTAGTGCCTGCGCGTCAAGGGGCGGTACGCCTGCGGCTGACGGTTAAACGAAATCAATGCAACGGAGTGCTTTGTTGAACGATATTGCTGTTAAACGATTTGCGCAACATCCAAAGGCGCTCGCCACGACCACATTTCCACCTCAATGAAACTTAACGCGGCTAGCGCCTGCGGCTCAATACCGTTTTAGCTCTACTGGAAAAACTGTGAGCTTCTGTCGCCGCTGGACATAAGGTACGCCATCAAATCCTTCAGCTCTTCAGGGTTTAGCACATCGACCAGCCCTGATGGCATCTGCGAAACTTTCGAAGGCTTAATCTCCTCGACTTCGTCTTTCTTGAGCGTGATCGGCTTCAGTTCGGCATCGGCAAGATAGACATAATACTCGTCCCCAATCTCCACCGTTCGCCCGACCAGAACTCGTCCATCGCTAGTGAGAACCTGTTGGGATCCGTATTGATCGGAGATCGCTTTGCTTGGCTCCACGATTGCATCCAACATATCTTGCATCGAAAACTTCTTTCCAGCGGTCGAAAGATCCGGCCCAATCGCTCCACCTTCACCGGCCAGGCGATGGCACTTGGCGCACGAGGTTGCGTGGAACAGATTCTTGCCTTGATCGAAGTTGCGTCCCTTCAATCCCTCTGCCATCGTCGAAAGAGCTTGTTGAGTACTCCATTTTTGTCCTGGCCCTTTCGCTGGCGTAAACGCAATCGGAGCAGCAAGCAAAGAAACGTTGGTGATCGGCGACAGAACGACTTGTTCTGCAGGCGAACAGGTCGCAATCGCATCGTCGCGAAACTGCATCAAGAACTTCGCGAAGCTATTTCCACCAGGATGCTTTGCAGCCTTGGGAAAGAACTCAAAGTACTTCTGACGTTGCTCCATGGTCCAACCCGTTTTGACATTCCGAAGAACGAATGCAAAATGAATCGCACGAACCGGAGGCATGTCCGCCATCATGCTTTCCACCGTTCCCCCGTACCCTGCATTGCGGCGAACAAGATCGCCCCAGTCCGGAATGGGTTCTGGTCCCAGATTGTCCATCAGAGCAAGCGTCTTGGCGACGACAGTGGGTGAACGCAGGAAGGTCAACAACTGAACGAGTTCCGCGTTGACCTCATAAGTCGCAGCCGGATACAGCGAATCGAAGTTTTGAATCAGCTTCTGGCGCGTATCTTCAGCGGGCTCCCCAAGTCTGGCAAAGGCAAGCTCGTATGCACGCAGCCACGCAAGCTTGTCTGCCTCCGCTAAGCTGTCTAACTTCAAGCTTGATAAGCGATCCACAATCGCAGGCAAATCACTTGGCTTGCCTTGACGAGCGAGCGCCAATGCAGATTGAATGATTCCCTTCGGTTGCTTGATGGCCAACACTCGATCCCGCCAACTTTCAACAGGTTGCGACTCCAAAGCAATTCTGGCAGCGTAGCGTAGGAATCGATCTTCATGGGATAGATGCTTCAAGACAAAATCCAGGTCTTGGCTTGGTACCCCATGCGAGGCTTCCAATCGATGCCTCAACTGCCGAAGATCCTGCCCCTGTTTTTCGTTGCCCGAAATCGGTGCGGTCGGTTCTGTACCTACGTAGCTCACTCGATACAGTGCAGATTGAGTGCCACGGCCGCCTGCGGTGAAATAGAAAGTTCCATCGGAGCCCACCACAGCATCGGTCACCGGCAATGGAGAACCGGTCACAAAATCCGATTTGCTCCCTCGGTAACTAGATCCATCTGGCTGAAGATCGATCGCATAGATCGTGCTGTAGGTCCAATCCAAAATGAAAAGTGATTTTTGGTATTTGGATGGGAACTTGGCACCGGTTCCAAATACGGTTCCGGTCGGAGAACCAGGCCCAATATCGACCGCGGGTGGCAGCGAATCTTCGTAGTAGGTTGGCCACTTCCCTGTACCACTTCGCCACCCAAACTCACTGCCACTGGTTGCATGGCACACACGAGTTGGCCGATACCAGGGCGAGCCGAAATCCCATTCCATATCGGCATCGTACGTGAACAGTTCCCCATCCGGGTTGAACGCGATATCGTATTGATTGCGATAGCCGATGCTATGAACCGTCCATTCCTTGCCAGTTGGATCCACGTTGCAGATCCAGCCTCCTGGTGCCAAAATCCCAGCCGCATGGCCATTTGCATCCCAGCGGCGAGGTAAGAGATGATCTTCTTTCCAATTCATGGGAATTCGGCTGCCCGCGATCTGCGACGGCAACTTCGTATGGTTCCCAGATGCAACATAAAGGGACTTGCCATCGGGACTCAAGATCACCGCATGAGGACCATGTTCCCCGCCCCCATCGATCGGCATACACCATTCATCGTGATCCAATTGGCCATCGGCATCTGTATCTCGCAATCGATGCAGCCCTGGTTTTGCCCCACCGTTGACCACCGCGTACAACGAGTCGAAAGCCCAAAGCAGCCCTTGTGCACCGGAGATCTCAACGGGAATTTTCTCCACGGTGGTTGGGACCGTATCGGTTCCAGGCTGGATGCGAAACAAGCCAGCCCCCTCTTGGTCGGAAGCAATCAATCCACCTCGTCCATCATTCGCCAGCGAAACCCAGGAGCCCATCGATCGCGGAACTTGAAACACTTTCTCGATCTTAAAGCCTGCAGGGACTTTCGCATTCGCTGCAATTCGAGGCATGTATTCATTGCTGCTACCGTTTGGAATCGCAAGTTCGAAGGCCTCTGGCGAGACGCTGCCAGACCATGGAAGATTTCCATCACCGATCTTACCTAGTGTAGAAACGTTGCCCCACTTCTTATCATCGAATTCAGGGGCCTGCCACGCTTGAGTTGGATTGGCGATCCCCTTCCAAGAACTGTTTGAATCAAAAGTCACCAACTTGCCCTCCTTGGTGGTGATGTGAACTTGAGCGATAAGGCCAGCAGGGCCACCCTCGTTTCTCGCAAGGATTGCCAAAACGTTCTTCCCCTTCAGCAATTGCGAGCTGACATCTTGAGCCGCGATCTGAGCCCAATCCTTGGATGATGTCACCTTCTTTCCATTCAGAAAGACTTCGCAATAGTTATCGGCAGTTGCCAACACCAACGCCTTCTTCACGTCTTCGTTAACGACAAACTCGAAGCGAACGCCGATCTCGTTCGATGCGGAAGGCTCCCCGACCCAAACCCATTGCAAGTCCGCTCGAAGAGTCGATGGGTAGCAAATTACGCTGATCAATCCGACAAACAATAGAATCAAGTTTCGCATGTATTTTCCTTTGATCGTCAGCATTGGTGAATGCAAGCAGCAGATTTGTTTCAATAGGGTTGACATGGCGGGGTGGTGATTGGGTTGGAAGGAAGTGGGTGGGAAGGAGGTGAGGCAGCGCGTCGATTGGACTAAACGCAATCTTGTGCATTTCGAATCAACTATTGTAAACCATCTAGGTTCACGAAGCCAAAGAACACCACATCAAGTGTATTCAAAGCTTGACTAGCCATATCCGAATGAAGTCTTAATGTAGTCACAACAGTCATCGCGAGAAACCCCAGCAACGACTTTCTGCAAGTCGCTGGTATTTGCCTGGATGGTTCCTTATGAGCCGTGGGCGCTAGCCGCGATACGGATTCCCTGCCGGTCAATACAGTTCTCGGATAGAGCGAGCCGATCGTGCGCAAGCTAGGCCCGGGCACGCATGCTAGGCCCGGCTGATCATGCCAGGGCAGGTTAGCATGTCAGGCCTGGAGGGCCGATACATCCAATGCCGGTGGCGCGAGCCCAATGGCACTCACTTTGTAGTTTGCGCAAGCAAATTACTGAGCCGCGGGCGCTAGCCGCGTTACGGTTTCCATGCCAAATACGGTTATCGCGGCTAGCGCCCGCGGCTCAAGCTAAACGATGAAAATCCTCGTGCGCGAACGCGTGAAAGGCAAAATCGATTCGTGCTCGTACTCGTACTCAGCGTTAGCGATACTCGTACTCGATTAAGTGTTGAAGTTGAAGTTTGTGTCTGTGTTTGGAGGTAATTCCAACCACATGACTTACGCTCCCTTGGAATCAGGTCCCGAAGGGATTTGGGTCGTGCACCAATCTAACCTAGGCCGAATCACTGGCCCGACCCAAGAACCAGTGAACTCGCGTCGCATCGCGCCGGTGTCGTGCACCAAAAAGGACAAGGCCGAGTCTTGACGAAGAGCCGGAGCACCGATGCTCTCGCCGATCAAAACACTGACAAAATATCGCGTGTCGTTTAAGAAATTTGCAGGCAGACGACAACGCGATCGATACAAACCGGGCGAATGCGGTTGAGCGAACCAGGGATCATCGCCTGAGTTCATGGACGGTGCATTCGCTGACCAAAGAACAAACGTCCCAGTTTCATCCTTGAGCTGGATCTGGACACTCACTTTCTCTTGCGGCTGAAGCACTTCGTAGTCCACCGTGATCTCAATCGGTTGATCGATATCCAATTCGCCCAACGGCTGAGATGTCCCGTTGCCGCGAGCTGCTACCGATCGCAGGCGAATCCCTTTAGTGCGAGGGGCGGTTGCGTCGTCGGTCCAGATCACTTCGCCAGCACCTGCGTTGGAGTCCATCAGGTAGCGATCAATGATAAAGTCTGGCTGGCCATCTGCAATCACACAGCCATTCTGCATCAGGATCGCCCTGCGGCAGAAGTTGGCCACGGCCGAAAGATTATGCGAAACCAGAAGGATCGTTCGTCCTTGATCCCCCAACTGACTAGCCTTTCCCAAACATTTGCGTTGAAAGGCTTGATCCCCCACACTCAGTACTTCGTCGATGATCAATACGTCTGGTTCCAAATGAGCTGCCACGGCAAAGGCCAAGCGAACGGCCATTCCGCTCGAATAGCGTTTCACAGGTGTGTCCAAAAAGGAATCGATTTCGGCGAACGCAACAATCTCGTCAAACCTGCGACGAATGTCAGCGCGGGACATGCCAAGAATTGCCCCGTTCAGAAACACATTCTCACGACCAGTCAGCTCGGGATGGAACCCCGTTCCGACCTCCAAAAGACTACCCACTCGACCGCGTACCCCAACGCGTCCCTCCGTGGGCGAAACGATCCGCGAAAGAATTTTCAGTAGAGTGCTTTTGCCCGCTCCGTTGCGTCCCACCAATCCAACGATCTCTCCGGTTTTGACCGTCAAGTTGACATCCCGTAACGCCCAAAACCAATCGTCCTCCATTTGGCCCGCGACGGTATTAGGTTGGCCCGCGACGGCATTTGGAACAACTATCTGCCCCGGAGTTGTCGGGTTAATTGACTCTGCTCGCTTGTTGGTTCGCTTGCTCGCAAACAATCCGCGTACTTTTGCCGCGACGGCTTCAGTCAGTCGGCCATAGTCATGAGCTGCGCCCAGACGAAATCGTTTGCTAACGTGTTCGAGATGAATAGCATCAAGATTCATGATCAAATCCTGTCTGCCAGTTGCTGGTCCGCGCGTTGGAACCAAGCCAACCCGCTAACACACACAACCACGGTGATGACCAAGGCGCATCCCATTCCTGCTGCCGTGGGCATCGGGGTCCCAATCATGGCCCATCGCAATAATCCAATGCACGTTGCGATGGGATTGGCTTCGTACAACCAGACCCATCGCGAGGTCAACACATGCTGCAAACGATGGATGTCGTAAACGACGGGTGAAACAAACATGCCCAATTGCAAAGCAAACGGCAACGCATATCCAACATCACGGTAATGAGCGTTGAGCGAAGAGAGCCAAGCGATGCAGCCCGCACAGAAAAGAATCAGCCACAACATAATCGGTATGGCAAGCCAAACCGTGCTCCAAACGATAGGTGTTTGGGAGAACCAACACACGATGGGAATCAACAGCGAGCCCATGGCAAAATCGAAACTCGCACAAAGCAAGCTCGCCAACGGCAACAACAATCTCGGGAAGTATATCTTGGTGACCACGTGCCGATAATTGACAAGGGAGCCGGTCGCATCGCGAAAGCTATTCGACACCAGCTGCCAGCAAAGCATGCCAGTCAACACGACAGGTGCGTAGGCGACGTTGGGGCTGGTCGCGTTGGTCTCTAGGACAAAGAACAATCCCATGAAGATTCCGACCCCGATCAAAGGCTGCAGAAGAACCCACAGCATCCCGATCACCACTTGACGATACCGGATTAAGAGATCGCGAAGGAAAAAGCTGTACAGCAACTCTCGCGACCGCCAAACGTCTCGCAGTTGGCCAAAGCCAAACACATCGGTCGGCCCAAAATACTGCATGGGGGGAACGGATTTTGAGTCGCTAGACATTCCGAAAAACTACATTCGTTCAACAGTCCCAATACCTAGCAACTCAAGACCCTTCTTGAGCGTCAATCCGGTAAGTTCCGTTAATCTTAGTCGAGCAAGCACGACATCGGGCGAATCTGCCTTAAGAACAGGGCATTGTTCATAGAAGCTGGAGAACAGTTTTGCCGTCTCGAACAGATATTCCGTCACCATGTTCGGCAAATAGTCACTCATCGACTGGCTCAGCATGTCCTCGAAACGCAAAAGCTGAAGCCCCAAAGCCAATTCCGGTCCCTCAACCAGAGACAGCTTTTTCTCGCCTAGGTCCGCTTGGGCGATCCCTTCGGCAAGTGCTTTGCGAAGGATGCTGCGAGTTCTCGCGTACGAATACTGGATGTAAGCCGCCGTGTTCCCTTCCATAAGAACCATCTTGTTCATATCGAACACGTAGTTGCTTGTCCGGTTGTGGCTCAGGTCAGCGTATTTGATGGCTCCGATACCAACCGTCTCAGCGATGTTCTTTCGGTCTTCCTCGGAGAAATCAGTTCCGGATCGGTTTAGACGCTCAGGATCGCATACCACTTGCATGGCTCGTTCCACCGCTTCATCCAGCAGCGATTCCAAGCCAACGATGGTTCCAGATCTGGTTTTGAAGGGCTTGCCGTCATCCCCTAAGACGGTTCCAAAGCTGACGTGCTTGAGTTCGGTATGTGTTAGGCCAATTTTGCGTAAGACATCGAACAGCTTCTGAAAGTGCTCGCTTTGACGATGGTCTACCACATACAGCGAAACATCAGGAGCGAATTCGCGTTCTCGAAAAACAGCTGTTGCGATATCGGTGGTCGCGTAGAGAAACGCTCCGTCTTGTTTCCGAACAATCATGGGCGCTTCGTATCCATCCAGAAAGACGCAGATAGCCCCATCGCTTTGAACGGCCATCGATCGCGCGAGCAAGTCCTCAACCACCATGGGAAGCAGATCATGGTAGTAGCTCTCGCCGTATTCGTAATCGAACTGGACATTCAATCGACGGTAGACGTTATGAATCTCTGCCTTGCAGCTTGGCAAGAATGCTTCCCACAATTTAATGTTCTCGGAATCTCCTTCATGCAGCTTTGACGTTTCTCGAAGAACTCGCTGTCCGAGATCGGGATGCGCTTTGGAACGTTCCAGTAAATCTATGTCATGGGTCGCAGCTTCGATCGTGGCAAGAGCTTGGGTTCGCTGCTGTTGCAGATCCAGCAATTGCTGATGGGCGCTAGAAGCTTCTTTCGCAAGCTTTTTATCTTTGAGTGCATCAGCCGCCTTTTGCTTCGAATCATTCGCCTTTTGTTCTGCTTTGAGAATGTTCGCTTCCAGCTTGGGAACATTAGCAACCGTGTCTTGATAGCTGATGGTTTGTTGAATCAGCCGATACAGTCGGCCAAGTTCAGCGACTGGGGCTTGATCGAAAGCTTCTTGGTTTCGAAAGTGCTTGTATCCACAAATGATCATCCCAAACTGAGTGCCCCAGTCACCCAAGTGGTTGTCTGAATGAACTCGATGCCCAAGGAAGCGAAGAATCTTGTTGATCGCGTCGCCAATGACGGTGGAACGCACATGCCCCACGTGCATCGGCTTGGCGACATTGGGCGAAGAAAAGTCCACCACGTACGTTTTTGGGTTTGCTGCCAAGCTCACTGCAAGACGGTCGGGATCGGATAAAGCTTCGGAAAGTCGATCGCCAAGCCATTGGGGCGAGAGCCTTAGATTGACATACCCTTGACCCGCGATCGTTACCGACGAACAAATATCGCTGAGCTTCACACCCGCAACCAGCTCTTCGGCGATAGCTAGTGGTGGTTTCCCCAACTTCTTTTGAAGGGGCATTGCAACGTTGGCCTGGTAATCCGCTAAATGAGTTTCACGCGAAGGCACAATCCGTTCGAGCGTCGCGGAAAGCAAAGCGGGATCGTCGATCCAAGTTGCAAGAACATCTGCAAATCTGGAGCGGATCAGAGAAAGAACTTGCATGCTTACAGTCGACAGTTGTTGATAGAAGTTTCAAGAATGGCTAGCGCCCCAAGCAGCTCTAGCTTTTCCATGATTGGGATAATGTCGCTTCGCTTTACCATCGCACGTACGGCGCACCAGGAATTGTTTTCCAGGCTAGTCACCGTTGGGGATGTGAAACCTGGCGTGATGGCTTCGGCCGCAGCAAGTTTGTCGCGAGGAATGTTGTATTCTAGCAAAGAATAATCGCGTGCAATCACGACCCCTTCCAGCCTACGAACAATACGGTCTGCGGTTGCACCGTCACGGCAATTGGGGCTTTGGATCAGTACCGTCTCGTACTGTCCGATCTCCGTTAAAATTCGAAGTTGATTCGCGGCAAGCGTGCTACCCGTTTCGACCAAATCGACAATGGCGTCAGCGACTCCCAACGAGATCATAACCTCGACCGAACCATTCAACTTCACCAAATGCACGGGGGCATCATGTTGCTTTAGGTAACGCTCGGTGGTGTTCGGAAAACTAGTAGCGACCCTTTTTCCCTTGAGTTCACTTGGGTCTTGAATGTTGCCGGTGGTGGGGACACAAATAGCCAGTCGACATCGCCCGACTCCCAACTTCATTCGCACTACCACGTCCGCCCCGGCCTCTTCGATCAAATCACTTCCAGTGATTCCAAGATCAATAGCACCTTCGGCGCATAAAGTAGGGATGTCATCGGTCCGCAAGAAAGTGATTTCTGCAGGAATGCTGCTGACTCGAGCAAACAAGGATCTGTCTTGGCGACGAAAGTTTAGCCCAGCCTGCATCAGCAAGTCGGTAGCCAATTCACTCAACCGCCCTTTACTAGGGATTCCGATACGAAGATGATTCAATTTTGCACTCACGAAACCGTTTCCTGTCCTCGACGACGTTTTTCTTCTAAACCCGAGACACCTTCGCGACGTTCTAGTTCGCGCCGGACATCATCGACAACAATACCTCGGCTGGCAAGCAGCACCCATAAGTGGAAGACAACATCGGCCGCTTCCCGAATGGTATGTTCGCGACCGAGTTCGCCGGATTCGGCTGCCGCTTCAATCACTTCGTTGGATTCTTCGAGAAGCTTGGCGCCCATTTTCGGGATTCCGCCCTGAAGAAGTTTGGTGGTGTACGACCCCTCGGGAAGCGATGCAACCCGTTGATGCAGTTCCAGCATAAGTCGATCTAGAACGTCGTTCGGCATGAAGAGAAATGAAAAAAGGGAGTGAAATAAGCAACGCCACAGGAAACGGACAATCATAGTTGCCCCACCGATTTCTGTCGATTGCTAAGCTCATCCAGCTAATTGGTGGGTGGCACCGATCGACTAAGCTCATCCAGCTAATTGGTGGGTGGCACCGACTGGTGGCACCGATCGACTCCGATCGACTCCGATCGACTCGTCGCAACAGGTTTGGGGTGCTAATCGGTCAGGTAATTTAACCCTCTTGCGATCTTGGGCCGGAGGCCCACGATCGCGGTCTTATATGGGGGGGAGTCGCATGTTAGCACGCCAAACCTGTTGCGTAGGAGGGCACGAGGCCCACCTTCGCGATGCATTAATCCTCGAAGGAAACGATATCGGAATTACCCTTCGTTCCCATGGCGCTCCATACGTTTGCAGAAATCGATTCGCCTATGGTTTGAACATGGCCATCTGCGAATACCGCTTGGACAAGACCTGCGTGCCGGGACGCAAACCCAAGCTCAATATCTTCAACAAACACCTGAGGTACCTTCTTGTATGAATTGATTGGAATTGCGGACGAACCAAGGCATTCCGACATTTCGTTGCTCGCCCCCCCTGGAGAGCCCGTGTGCCAATGGTCAATGATCTGAAAAACTCCAGTATGATCTGGACCTGAAACGCCTGGCAAAAACAAAGCCTCCGAGATCAACAAGGTCTGAGAAAGACCGTCGAAGATATCCCGATGTTTTGTCCGGCTATTCACGTACATGATACCATTTTGACGAGGCTCACCAATCAACGTGCCCGAGCCAGTTTCGTTGCGGATAGTACCTGATGCACAGGCAAGGTACGTGCTTGTAGCCCGTCCTTCGACCACTTGGTTGAAGTATTGCGGTCCCCCCGAGGATGGGCATCGGAAGATTGAGTGGCTGGTTTTGATTGCCGTGATATTGGGCTCATACTGATCCCAGCGCTGATCTGGATCCAGAGTCGATGCAAGGTTGCCTTGCTCCAGATGAGGCAGGATCTGACCGCTCCAAAATAACTTGTGAATTTCTTCTAGTTTACTCGATTGGAGAGCACCCGATGGATAGCTTCCGGATGCGTCCGCATTCATCATGCAGGCAAGCCCCATCTGCTTAAGATTGTTCGCGCACTGAAGCCTACGCGCAGCTTCGCGAGCGGCCTGAACCGCTGGCAAGAGAAGCCCAATCAGAGTGCCGATAATCGCAATCACGACAAGCAGTTCCACTAAAGTGAACGCGTGCCGATCGATTCTTTGAGATGTCTGAGGTGCAATCGACGACTGTGCATAGATTTTCATTTGTCGCCTCTGCCGCAGAAAAACCACCAACGTTCAGCCATCCGATTTATTGCTAGAACGGGTACTCTTGATCCACTTGCCTGATCTACTCGCCGACCAACCTATCAAAGAAAAGGCTTCCATCCTCCGCTTCGGAGGTCTTGAGTATATTCTGAATTTAGCTGGTACAGAAGCCAATAGCAGGCCCGCGACGAGCGTTTTCCGAGCTTGTGCATTTTTCAACACCCCCGCTGGCAAGTTGCGGTGGTTCAGGTTGGTCCGGGTGCAGCGTCTTATTCGGAGATAGTGCTACAATGCGAATTGCCCAGCTTTCGATTCACGTTTCCGTCTGAATTTGTTTTTGCATCTGGAAAATTATGGTAGGTCTAGTCGTTGCACTTCGCATTGTTGGCTTGCTGGAAGGCTTGTCCTTTCTCGTGCTACTTGGGATAGCCATGCCTTTAAAATACATGGCCGATTCACCTCGAGCCGTTGAAATCGTGGGTGGCCTGCACGGATTTCTCTTTGTATTGTACGCCATTCTGGCTTTGGTGGTTGCCGTCGTTTGCAAGTTGCCATGGTGGCGTCTGGTTCAGGCGCTTTTAGCATCGTTGATTCCGGCCGGCACTTTTTGGTTCGATCGAAAACTGAGCGATTTGCAAAGGGCCATTTCTGTTCCGATGCCAAAGAGCTAAACTCAGTCTATTGGTAGAACTGTTTCTACTCACCCAAGTCGTACGCATTAACCCTCCCCTCATTATGGACCTCCTGCCATGCTCACCCGAGTATTCACTATGCTTTTCGCCATCGCATCTATCGCCATGAATGCTATTTCGCAAGACTCATCCAGCACGATCTACGAACTTCGTTCGTACGTTTCGGAACCAGGTAGGCAAGCGGACGTGTTAAAACTGATTGAAGGGGGCGGCATGGCCTTCATGAAAAAGCACCAACTGAATTTGGTAGCCGCGTGGGTTCCATCAGACTCCAAAGACGAACGCGTTTTCACTCTGATAAGCCACCAGAACAAAGCGTCCTGCGATGCATCTTGGACAGCGTTCCAAAACGATCCAGCATGGAAGGAAGTGGTTCAGAAATCCGCAGTCGACGGCAAGAAACCAGTCAAGTCGATTGAACGCGTCTTTATGTCCGTGAATGACTACAGTCCTAGCTTGAACATGAAGCCCGCTGGCGAACGTGTGTTCGAGCTGAGAACCTATATCGCGAGCAAGGGTAATCTTGCAGGCCTCAATGCGCGTTTTCGCAATCACACATTGAAACTATTCGAGAAGTACGGCATGACCAACATCATGTATTGGTCCGCTTTGGAAGGGGAACCGCTTACTTGCGGAAAACTACTGGAAGCGGTTTCGCCCATTGGAAAAGCCGATGCGAAAATAGATGTGAATGCACCCGCAGCTGGTAACAGCCTTATCTATTTCATCGCTCACGCATCCGAAGAAGCCGCCAAAGATTCCTTCGGCAAATTCCGAGTTGATCCGGTTTGGGAAAAGGTTCGTTCCGAGTCAGAAGCCAATGCGGGGGGAATGTCGTTAACGGCAGACGGCGGCGTGAAGAGCCTCTTTCTGAAGGCAACCAGCTTCTCTCCGCTCAAGTAGTGTCATGCCGGGTTAGCAAACCGGCCTTGGGATTCGAATAACTTGCATCTTTTGATACTGAGGGCGCTAGCTGACCTGATGGTCAGGCCAAATCGTTTCTTCAAACTCATTCTCGACCAATCGCAGCACTTCATTGACATTCAGAGTTCCATCGACGATTCGAGCCGAATTCAGCAAGTAAAGGCCGGGCACGGAGGAAACGATTGGGCAGCGATTGTCCGAATAATGCAAGGTGGGAATCGCCATGACATATCGCGCTTTTGCTGTTTGAATTGCTTGCACCTGCTCTGGATGAAAAGTCGGGTACATCGAACTTAATGTCGCAATACATCGCTCATGGATCCGATCGGTCGATTCTTCCAGGGCCGGGTCACAGGAATCAACATACTTTGGCAGATAAACCAGATAATTTCCCCCCAGATGCTCCGGTTTCAAAACGGAGCCCATTTCGATAACGCCCGTGATCGGAATTCCTGGATCCGTGATATTCGTGACGTAAAATCCACCAAGCGGTCGATCGAGCAACAAGGAAGTGCATACGACCCCTAAGTAGTCGGTTGCTCCCAAACACAGCTGCTCCTGGTCAGAAAGACCATTCACCGTTTTCAAAATAGTCGGCGAGGGCAAAGTCATCACAACGCGATCAAAACGCTCCGCGCCCCGGCCGCATTCATCCTGGAATTCTAGTGTCCAGAACTTTTCGGATTCGTCCCGGAACACGCGGTCTACTGTGGACTTGCAGCGGATAGCAAGGCCTTTGTCGGCGAGGTGTATTGCCAATCGATGAAGCACGCGATCGTAACCACCTTGGACATAGCCAAACAATTCTCGCTTCATTCCGCTTCGACGAGCTGCGTACATTCGCTGCATATAGGCCCAGATAAAAGCAGCGTTGGTTCTTCGATATGCATCACCTAATTTGCATTGGAGCAGCGGCTTCCAAATTTTCTCGTAGGTGGACTTGCCGCTCCATTGGATCAACCATTTTTCAACAGAGATCCCTTCTAGCTTCTTCCAGTTCTTTAGTTTCGAGCCAAAGAAGATCGTTCCTCCCAGCCTAAACTTTTGATAAAGATTCAGGACTGGAAACTTCAGAAAATCGATCGAACTTGAAAGGGAGTGGAGCTTGCCGGCGGAATAGAAACCGGTCTTGGTTTGGACCCATTCGATATCTTCGTCCAGGTCCAGTTCTCGCAACAGCCGTCTTAGATGCGCGTCACTGAGAAGAATAACATGGTAAAACCGATCCCAGGTTACGTTCCCGATTGTCCACGCAGAAGTTAAACCGCCAAGCGAGTCACCTGAATCGAATAAAGTAACATCTTCACCGCGCTCCAAAAGCTTTCTGGCCACACCAAGCCCCAGCATGCCGCCACCGACAACAGCCCAGCGAGATTTACGATTACCTTGGTTCGCGTTGGTGCTGTCCACAACGACCGGCTAGCTTTTGTGTTTACCCACAAGACGGTCAATAAGACCATCGATTTCTTCCCGCTCGAGCCCCATTTTTGCCGCAGCGAGAGCAAACAGGCGTTTTTCAACCTCGCTGAGCTTTCCATCGGCAGCCATGATGCGAATCAAATCGGACATCATCGCCAACTGCTCTTCCTTTACCTTTGGCAGTTTGAGGGCCGCTTCATCGCTAAGAGCATACGCCACGGCTTTGCCGAGGTCGGATTCATGAAGTCCCATTTCGCCGCAGCGGTCCACAAGAAGCAAAATTTCGCTTTCGGACAAAGCACCATCTGCAGAGGCCATGATGACAAGATTTTTCAAATGATCTAAATGTTGCATGATTGCTAGCTTAACTCCTCGCTGAGATTGACACTAGCCCGGATTGTTCATGGGGGCACCCTGCGAACTTCGGCATTTGTCATTTCTGAACTAAAACACCTCGACCACTTCGACAGATTGGGGCAAGCAATCCTGCGAGAGAGTTTCATGGGAACTCGATGCAAAGGCTCTTGTCTTCTTGGTGGGAAGTGGGACTCGGCGCGAAACAAGAGTCACCAAAATTCCATCCTGAACTTTTTCGTCCTTTTGGTTCAGCAGTTGCCGATACCAATGAACTTCTCCGTGTCTTCGACCACGTTCTTTCAGATCGATGACTTCGGTGATTGCGTAGACGGAATCTCCAACATAAACCGGCCTAGCGAAGCTCCAGCCTCGAATATCCACCAGAGCAGTCGTCGCAACCTTGGGCGCGTTGGAGCTGAGCCCTGCCAAGATAGACAGCCCTAAAAGCCCGTGCATAATCGGTTTACCGAAAGGGCCGTTGGCTGCAAAATCCTCATCCGTATGAAGTGGATCATGGTCTCCCGTTAGCTCCGAAAAGTCAGTCAAGTCCGATGCAATGATCGTTCGACGAGGGCTGGTCCATTTTTGACCGATGCCGAGCTCTTCGAACGCAAGTGGTTGGTTTCTCATACGATGCTCCTCACCTACGTGTTGGACCATTGCCATTTCGTTGCTACCCGGCCATCTCCGAGTTCTTTAGGTTGGTCCGGTCCCATCCTTCGCGATTTTCTATGTTTTAAGTTCTTGATGCAAGCCCGCTTCCGTTGAAACGCAACGAACAAAGTCAAATATCGCCTTGGATCCCGACACATTTCGAAAAATTTACCCAAACTGCCAACGGAGAATTCTTTTCTTAACGAGCGGATTCCGCATGATTTCGACCATGCGTGACCGTGCGTAACCCTGCTTGACCGTGAGGGTTGTGCAAATACGCTAAATGCAGGTTCTTCTCCTCGCCGCGATAGAAGCTGCTTGTAAGGGATCCGCGGCGCAGTTAGCCCCAGCGGTTCAGCATGCGTTGTCCGTGTGAAAGCGAGCGAGCAATTCTTGGGTGTTTCAATCCGTAGTTGGAAGGTATATCATGCGGTTGGCCTTGCCGAATTCGTTTTTGGTTCCTCTTTCGGAGACATAGCACATCGCTGCGCACGCACTGCCTTATCCTTCGCATTTCGACCAACTTCGAAAATGGCTGAGTATGGAATCGGACGCCGAACGTCAGAGAATGACGGAGCGTCGCAAGGTGCGCTCGAAAGCCAATGCGGAGTCGCGCGGTGACACTCTTCTTGATCTGGTGATTGAAGACCATCGAACCGGCTTAGGCGGAAGATATCTTGTCACCTTTGTAAAGCGAAATCGGACGCAGAGTTTGCCTTGGAATCGCTTTCGAGTTGGGTCGCCTGTTGTCGCGTCGCTGGAGCCCGATGGAGACGATGTTGGTTATGGTATTGTCTGTTCCCGAAACAATGGCTCCGTTGAAGTCGCATTCGATGAATGGCCCGATGGCGATCGCTTCCGTTTGGATCTATCTGCCGACGAGATTACTCGAACAAGACAACTTACTGCGTTGGCTGCGGTCGGTAACGCTCGAGGTCGAGTGGCTCAGTTACGCGACATTCTGCTGTATGAACGGGAGTCTCGCTTTGACGAACCCAAGCCGCTGGAACTGGATGCTAGGTTCAACGAATCTCAGAAATCCGCCATTGAATTTGCGTTAGCGAGTCGCGACGTTGCCATCATTCATGGCCCCCCAGGCACTGGCAAGACAACCACCGTTGTCGAGTTGATTCGGCAGACAGTCATCAAGGGACAGAAAGTTCTTGCATGTGCCCCGAGCAACACGGGGGTGGATAATCTGCTGGAAAAATTGGTTGAAAGCGGCGTGCGAGTGGTTCGTATTGGTCATCCGGCCCGCGTGCAAGAAGAGCTTCAGCAACATACCTTAGATGCAATTGTAGAATCGGAGCCTGCAACCAAAGTGGTAGCTGAAATGCTTCGCGAGGCCGACAAGATTGCTCGCAAGGCAGGTAAGTTTACTCGAGCCAAACCCGCCCCGGGGGCTCGTCATGAGTTGCGAAGCGAATCACGACAACTTCGTGAAGACGCGAAGCTCTACGAGCGCCAAATCATTGCGAATGTTCTTGATCGAGCCGATGTGATCTGCGCCACGACGAACTTCGATCCCGACATCCTGGGTGAGAGGCGATTCGATCTAGGAGTCATCGACGAAGCATGCCAGTGCACGGAACCTGGAAGCTGGCCTATCCTTTTGCGATCGGAGAGGCTTGTCTTCGCTGGTGATCATTGCCAGTTGCCGCCGACAATCCTGTCGAAAGAAGCGGCTGCCGAAGGTTTCGCGGTAAGTATGATGGAACGTTTGGTTCGCGATCTGGGGGACTCGATCACTCGACAGCTTCAAGTTCAGTACCGCATGCATTCCCAAATCATGCAGTACTCATCCGATAGCTTTTACCATGGCAGCTTGGTCGCTGCCCCCTCTGTCGCAACGCATCTGCTGGCCGATCTTGTCGAGCCACCTCATGAACCCATCCTGCAGACTCCAGTCCTGTTCGTGGATACCGCCGGTGCCAATTATGACGAGGAGCTTGAGCCGGATGGTGAGAGCCGTTGCAATCCATTGGAGGCAAAATGGATCATGCATCAGGTTCAAGAGTTCTGTGCTCTTGGGATTCGCCCCGACGACATCGCCATCATTGCCCCCTATGCGGCTCAAGTGAGATTACTCAGGCAGATGTGTCCGTTTCGGTCGCTCGAAATTGACACAGTGGACGGATTTCAAGGTCGGGAAAAAGAAGTCGTGTTGATCACTCTCGTCCGTTCTAACCCGACATGCGAAATCGGTTTTCTAGCGGACACTCGACGCATGAACGTTGCAATCACACGAGCCAAACGTAAACTGTGTATGATCGGAGACAGCGCGACACTTTCAACCCATGAATTTTATGCGAACTTAATCGCATATACTGAAAGCACCGATAGCTATCGTTCCATTTGGGAGCTCCAACAATACTGATTAGAAAGTGTTCCAATCAACTTGGGTGAAGTGACCAACTGGGGGGCCTAGCCTTGGTGCCAGAGGCATCTCATTGCGGGCATCTCAGTTATGATTTCCATTGTCAAACACCCAAAAAGCAACTGATAACTGCAACGCAACCGAGGCCGAGGATTTTAATGAGACCAACTTATCGCATGAATCGAACAACCAATTTTTTCGTGGCTTTGATGTTGGTTCAGGCCGTTCGATCCAGCTTGCCGTTGCCCGTTTACGCCACAGATCGTCCGAACATCATTTTTATTTTCTCGGATGATCACGCTCGCCATGCGATTTCGGCTTATGGATCGAAGGTGAACCAGACTCCAAATATCGATCGGATCGCTTCTGGTGGGGCTCGATTTGCAAACGCTTTCGTGACCAACTCGATCTGTACCCCCAGTCGAGCGACATTGCTGACGGGGCAATACTCTCATTTAAATGGTGTCCCAGTCTTCAATCGCTTTGACGGAAGTTTGGACCATGTTGCCAAACGGTTAAGCGCTGGAGGGTATCACACCGGGATGATTGGCAAATGGCATTTGGGCTCCGATCCTACGGGTTTTGACCGCTGGGCGATTTTGCCTGGTCAAGGAGCCTATTGGAATCCCGAATTCTTGGTTCCGGGAAAAAAGCTAATTCTCGAAGGGCATTGCACGGATGTGACCACGGAACTCGGGATCGAATTCATGGAGACCCGGCCAGTGGATCGTCCTTTTTTTATGATGCTTCATTACAAAGCTCCTCACCGTGCTTGGGAGCCCGATCTTAAGAACCAAGCGAAATTCAAAAACCAAGTGATTCCCGAATCGGAGACGCTTTGGGACGACTATGCAACTCGGCCGGCAGCTTTGCCAGAGAACCAGCAATCGATTGCTCGTGATTTATCGCGCCGCGATTTGAAGCTGGTTCCTCCGAGCGATCTGACAGGTCCTGCGTTGAATCGATGGTACAACACGGTACCGATGGAATTGACCGTCGATGGAAAGTTATTGACCGGTAAGGAACTCGTCCGTTGGAAATACCAACGCTACATGCAGGACTACTTAGCTTGTGTGCAGGGGGTGGATGACGGTGTGGGCCGAGTTCTTGATTACCTAGAAAAATCAGATCTGACCA
>Ga0247832_1003521_pt1 | contig 21304 bp, 17 predicted proteins | sample LaCruzMarch2015__10_FD_192407 | JGI IMG/M metagenome (GOLD analysis project Ga0247832, IMG submission 192407) | Freshwater microbial communities from meromictic Lake La Cruz, Castile-La Mancha, Spain - LaCruzMarch2015_4m | ecosystem: Environmental > Aquatic > Freshwater > Lake | place: Spain... | reverse complement strand
CTTACCTCATAATATCATGTTCTTTGGCAGTGATATCTTTATTGAAGACGGAATGCAAGCAATATCTGATCTTCAGCAGCTGTTTGGTTCCGAAGCAAGAATCATAAGAGAGCTGCAGCATTGATTTGATAGACTACCAATCCACAAATTAGTCTACTACCAGTCTTATTATCAGGGAATGATGCAGAGACTCCTTGCTGCGATGAACTTGAGATCGGGTCAGCGTGGGGCATTACACAGTATGATGGATCAAACGGGTAATCAACAAGATTGTCTTGGTATGACACCCCTTCATATTCTGACTAGCTCGTCTGTACACAATCTAGAGCTGTATCGCTTAATTGTTGAGAAGTACCCCACAAATCTTATTACTGAAGATAGATGGGGGGCGCTACCACTATTGTATGCTTTTTGGGGGGCTGCACCAGTTGAGATCATCCAATTTCTGCTTGCAAGATATCAATCACTCTACCCTAATCATGCATTCAACTGGACTATGATGGTGGAGACAATGGGGAGGACTGATACACCAAAGGAAAGCATTGAGAATCTGCTGCATGTAAGGCAAATGCACTTTCCTGAGCAGCCAATTGACTGGGAGTATTTACTCGACGAGTTTGTAAACCTTGCCAATCCATCAGATTTCTGCTTTCCATCAACATTTACAGAAAGAATGCAATTTCTCATCATGTGCGGCTTGTCATTGCGTGTGGAAGCCCTTGCCTTCAAAGTTTGGCGTGATCATATTAGACATTTGATCCAGACTGCTAATTTCAAATCTGATGAGAATAACTCGGGTATTTTGAATGGAATTCGAGATAAGCTTGCCCACTTGGAAGATAAGCTCCCTAAACTGAAGGAGGCCACAACCATACTAGAGCTTGCACTGTGGAAGATGAACATATTTGACACTAGTCACCAACAGAAGTCATTTCGTCGTCAGAAGGAAATGAAGGTAGAAGGAGCAAGTCCTCGACAACAATGCCGTGTAACCTGTGGTGCTGATGTTATCATTGGACATGTGTTGCCATATTTAATATGATGACACTAGCAAATTCTTGATGGTGCCAAACAAATCATATACATGTATGTAGCTAAATAGTTCTTATAGTTCTATCTATCAAGCTTGTTTTGAGCAGATTAGTGGTTGTCCAATATTTCCTTGTTCGTCTTGAATCAGAAACCTCCAGTGTGCAATAATTGAATTGTAGGAGAAAAAGATTGGAAGGAGATTCTAAAAACGTGTCCTAATTTACATCATTGCGCCAAACATTTGGAATCAATGACTGCGAGGTTACCAATAATGCATATATCCACACCCCATTCGCTAATGCCGAAACAAGCAAGAGAACAATGCCAGTGGTGTAAAAGTTTCGCAGACAGCGATTGAGTTTGGAGTGGAACTCTCTCGAGAGCTGATTATCCTCCGTTCCTTTTGACCTTGCTTGGATTGCAATTATAAAATCTTTGTGAGACGAGCCCCGAGCGTTCGATGATGTGACAATAGCCCCATCTGAGTCGCATGTGGCCGAGACAGTAAATCTACCAGGATATATTTGCCTCCATAACAATCTTGTCAAGCCGGAGAAGAATGTCATCCGTGCGATATTCATAAAGACGAAAACAAAAAAAGCAAATATGCTTTGCATCAGTTTGGAATGTCCATACCACTCAAGAGTGCAGCCACATCGTTGACTAATCCCGTCGAGGAGGCTTCTATGAGGACCTGGACATGTCACAGAACACGTGCCTAACTGTTCGCAATCAAATACAGCAGTCTTGAGCGACCAATCACTCTCAATACTGGTATTGACCAAACACGATCCATCCGCAAGAGAAATTCCAGGCAATTCATATGGGATGGGGATAGTCATAATCGCTCGACGATCATCCATTGGGCAGGTCACGTGTGAATTTCCATTAATGCAATCAGGATACGTTAGCATGTTACAACAAGCCTCTGTAAATGCAGAGTCCAGCTCATCCGAGTCAATACAGCGTTGAGCGACATGCATATTCCTTGACATTTGGCGGTGAAAGTTTGAGTATGCAGTAACGTTCGAGGCCATCGTATTTTGCAAGGTTGCCGACGAAGTATACCTCGAGCTGCATGTGTCACTCCTCTTCAAATCAAATGTATCCATTCCTTCAACTAGCAATGCACTCCCATCTTGGTAGGCATAGTTGTAGGCAACCGAATACATGTTCTTAGTAATGAATGTTCCATTTCCATTGGCACTGACACATCCTGATGTGTAAGACTGCAGCAAGGGAGTATAAAGTGCGACCGCCATGACAAGTATCCAAACGCATGCCACAAGGAAAACAACAAGTCCTCCGATGGGACTTATCAGAAATGAGAGTATAACTCTCACGGGGTGCATTCGGAATGGATTCTTCATCTCTTTATTCGTTCGTAAGTCAATTATGGGCATCGCCAGAGACGTGGCGAACCAATACTTCATGAGCAAACGCACTGTGATATATAATCGATAGGTGTAATCGACATAAATGAATAGTCCACTGAAGTTCAAGAATTCAAGAAACCAAAGATCGAAATCGATATCAGGCCTTTGAAATCCTTCAAAGGATAGATCTATATTCGTGACCTTGTTCTTTATCTCGGTAATGTTGAAAGTAGGAAGAAAGGAATCAAGAGTGTCTCCATTGTACTGATTGCCAATACCTGAAAACATACCCAAGGCAGCCCGTGTGCTAGTTTTGAACAGCTATCATGAAGGGAGGAGAAGTCAATGTGATGGGGAAAATGTGAGGCTGTCAAGTCTTTTATTTCTTCAAACTGCAGTGTGCACGTACCTCTGTTTTATTCTTATACAGCGCAAGTTCTTCGTCAGGATTGATCCCTAGGTGATCGACACCTGAAAAGTTTGGTGGGTTATAGTCATTTGGTCTAATCCGTGGCAACAGACCATATACCGAGACTGAATGATCCATCATCACGTCCTCAAACATATCCGTAATTTGAGTCTTAATCCGAGTCTTGACTACCCCAAAACTCGAGTAATACGCATCAATCTTTGGTAGTATCTTTTGCCACATGAGATTAATGCTGCCGAATGACCCAATGCTTCCTACGGCAACATCCACATCTGGAAAATTTACGTTCCTCGGAATCAAGTCCGAGACGCTGATATCGAACCAGTCTCCCATATCTTCCCAAAATATTACTTTCTTTGCGACGTTGATAAATGCTGTTGCACCTGTAATGATCAAAGAACATGATTGAGATAATCAGTGTTGGATGCAAAGAGCGTTCTGAACAAATATGATAGCGTAGACACAATCTTACCATCGTAGAAGCGTTTCGTAACCACATACGTATCAGCAACATTTTGCTTGTACTCATTCGCTTTATCTCTATAATCGTAAAGCTTTTGCGTGAGGAATTGAACCTTCCACTTGGCATCAACGACAAAATCATCGACCATTTTTGCCAAGTTTGGTTGACATACACTTCCATTTACCATCCGTGCATTCACATCGAGTGATACACATGCCATTACATCCTTTGCAGAAATCCCCACATCCTGGAAGATATCATCTAGATCGACAACGGGGATTAAGGCCGGGTCTAGTGATTTTACAACACCATACACCCCATCTCGAATATTCTGCATTTTTCGATCGAGATAATCAATATCATACTTGACTCTATCTTCAATGTAGTCGTTGAGTGAGGATCTATCATTGTCAAGATCTGTCACCGTCGATGCGAGACGTGTGACCGTCATAGTGCTTTCATCACTGTAGGCAGTTGCCATTTGCAGGGCTTCGGTTTGCAATGCAAGTGTGTTCTGAGTCCCGAGCATGGTTTGGTTGAACAGTGCTTGGTCCTCAGCCGAACAAATATGGTCTGTGCTCTCGGTAGTGGTAGATTCAGTACGAAGCGGTATTTCACCTCCATTTGCTGTCCAGTCTTCCATTGCCAAACGAAGGGTAGTGTAGGAATTAGAGCAGTTGGTTGCAACCTCCTCTATCCGTCGAACCACATCTTCGTTATATTTCGATAACTTCTTTACTCTTTTATCCTCCTTCTTTGTCGTTTGATCCAGCATAATATTGCATTGATTCAATTGTGTCTCCACACAAACTGAATGACTTGTCCTTTCGTCTTTGGTTATATTGTATGCAGCCTTGCATGTACTCGTGGCAAAGTCGAATGATGGAACATCGATGGCTCGCGTGGAAAAATTCTTGGCAATGCTAAGAGTAGTAAACCAGTTGGCAGCAATGGCAAGGAGACAAACGAACATCCGATTGCGAAAATGAGGTATAGAATTGCCCGCATCCTTCTGCAAAGGCTCTTTATACTTTTCTTGTTCTCGTGAAAACGGTGGTATGATGGGCACAGCGACAGTTATCGGGGTCAAGCGTCGCATTTCCATATCATTGTCCATAGACTTAATGTAAGAGTAAGATCACCTCTGCGCGACAGCCAAATACTTTAAATTTTACCTGTTACTCTGTCCTTTGTACCACCAACACCTGCTCCCTTCACCTTGGCTTTCAAACATTTTTTCCACAACATCATATCCTCATCTTTCTTACTTGCCTTCTTCTTTGCCTTACCAAAAAACCCTGGCACATGTTCATGAAATTCGAGTTCTAGCTTGGGCACAAAGCTTGGGTCATTAAATGGTAAATATAACGATGGCCGGACAAGACCCTGGCCGTTGTAATCGCGTGTACGTGGTTGTAATTCTTTCGAGTCTGGACGGAGTGTTGATCGTTTCGTGGCCTTGCCACTAAGTTCGGCGGGCAGACCATTAATAATATTCGAAGGAGACGGGGAGGTGGAAGGAGACGATTTGTTCTTGTCCTTCTTTTGGCGTATCGTAGGGAGGAGTGATATACTTGTTTTCTGATGCACATGATGTGATGACAACGTGTATTCCAAGGAGGCAGACAATCTAGATATCGCCTGTTTGGTAGTAGAAGTAATCACGCCACGTGATTTAGGAGTAGCACCATTCCCACCTCCCGATGATGATTTAGCTCGTACAATTTCAGACCCATGCTTAGTCTTTTGTCGCTTCCTCGCGATGCGCTGCTGTCGTGCTTCCTCCGCCAATCGTTTACGTCCTTCTCGTTGGGATCGTTTTTGATCACGTCGTTCAATACGTTCGGCCTTCGTCAAGAAGTTGTTGCTATTGTTACTTTTATTATTGACGGATCCCACACTGCCCGAGAAATTTGATGATGATTTTCGTTCGGCCGAGGTACACTGTCGTGCTAGTGAGGCTAGCCAGTCTCCTCCGACTTCGTCCATGATGTAAATTATGAGTTGGCGGGTTCGTGGGGGGGTTATGTGTTCTCATATCATCTCTATTTTGGCCACCGAAGTAGGTAGCCGCGACTGATACCGAGGTCTTCATCTACACAGGGGAGGGAGGAGAGATTCCTCCGCAAAATGTGGTCAGTGCTAGGGTTGATCCCTCCGTCACGTCGATCCCTGCTAATGCATTTGACGCACGCAAGAAGTTGGCCGAGGTGGAGCTGTGTGAAGGCCTCGTGGAAATCGGGGCATGGTCCTTCGCGCATTGCTGCCACTCGATAACGAAGATCAACATACCCAACTCACTCAGGAGGATTAAGGGTTGGACCTTCGCAGGCTTTCTTCGAACTCCTATTTGTCTTCACAATGGCATTGAAAGCATTGGAATATACTCATTCGCTCACTGCATATTCACCAACTTTAGAATTCCGCCCCTCATCACCACAATACCGTACAGCATGTTATATGATTGTAAATCCATTTTCTCTTTGGAGCTTCCCGAGAACACAACCAAGATTGAAAGCGGTGCATTTGCATCTTGTCTTCGTTTACGAAACGTGGCCTTACCTCATAATATCATGTTCTTTGGCAGTGATATCTTTATTGAAGACGGAATGCAAGCAATATCTGATCTTCAGCAGCTGTTTGGTTCCGAAGCAAGAATCATAAGAGAGCTGCAGCATCGATTTGATAGACTACCAATCCACAAATTAGTCTACTACCAGTCTTATTATCAGGGGGTGCTGCAGAGCCTGATCGATGCAACAAACATGAGTTCGTGTCAGCGTGGGGCATTACACAGTATGATGGATCAAACGGGTAATCAACAAGATTGTCTTGGCATGACTCCTCTACATATTCTGACGTGCTCTTCCGTCCACAATCTGGAGGTGTATCGCTTAATTGTTGAAAAGTACCCCGCAAATCTCATTACCGAAGATAGATGGGGAGCACTGCCACTATTGTATGCTTTTTGGGGGGCTGCACCAGTTGAAATCATCCAGTTCCTGCTTGCGAGATATCAATCACTTTACCCTGATTATGACTTCAATTGGACTATGATGGTGGAGACAATGGGGAGGACTGATACACCGAAGGAAAGCATTGTGAATATGCTGCATGAAGGGCAAATGCACTTCCCAGAGCAGCCAATTGACTGGGAGTATTTACTCGACGAGTTTGTAAACCTTGCCGATCCTTCAGATTTCTGCTTTTCATCAACATTTACAGAAAGAATGCAATTTCTCATCATGTGCGGCTTGTCATTGCGTGTGGAAGGTCTTGCCTTCAAAGTTTGGCGTGATCACATTAGCCATTTGATTCAGACTGCTAATTTCAAATCTGACGAGAATAACTCGGGTATTTTGCGTTCAATTAGAGATAAGCTTGCCCACTTGGAAGATGAGCTCCCTAAACTGAAGGAAGCAACGGCCATACTCGATCTTGCACTGTGGAAGATGAACATATGTGACACTAGTCACCAACTGAAGTCGTTTTGTCGTCAGAAGGAAATCAAGGTAGAAGGAGCAAGTTCTCGACAACAATGCCGTGTAACATGTGGTGCTGATGTTATCATTGGACATGTGTTGCCTTATCTAATCTCCACTGGAGATGATTATTATGCTATGTTACCTGTTGAATGATAAATTATCCTTTTTTGTTACTTCAAATATACACTCAAACTAGGAGTATAGTCTTACATTCTTTCATGATATATATCAATTGGCACCATCCTTACTCCCAACTAGACCACAAACTGGCTTGAATGCCTGAAATCTAACAACCTCCTTCCCAGTCTCAGCACAATAATCTACACATGAGATTGATGCAGTTGCAATTTTCAAGCCTGCCATCCGAGTCACGTCCATACCCAGCGCTTCACTCATCATTGCTCTCGTCACCTGTAAATGACTCACGATAGCGCTAGCCCTTCCAGCGTCAGTCATTTGCAGTACTTCATCCCTTGCTTTGATTACACGCTCTTTCAGTGCTGGGTAACTCTCTCCTCGTTCGGGGGTTACAGATTCATCACATGCATCAAATCTAGCGAGCATATCTTCTCCTATTTCCTCCTTCGTAAGGCCCGCCCACAATCCACGATCTAATTCTTTGAATCCATCCAAAATGATGACATCGTTACTTTTTATTTCTGATTGCTGTTCTATCACTTTACGCGCTCCAAACTTGGCGCGAGATAGTGGCGATGATACAACGTGTTGCAGCGGATATCTGGAGAGGTATGACGCAGCTTCAATGGCCTCCAACTCTCCAAGTGGGGACAGTGAAACATCCTGTGCACCGTAATATACTGCACGATCGCCTCCCTGTAACGACGATTGATATTAAAATATATGATTCAGGGACTTAAGCACAGAGACAATGACTCTCAATATGATGATCATTTACTTACTGGGTTAATAACTTCTCCATGGCGAACCATAAAGAGCCGCTTGTATCTGAAACACAGTGATGTTCAAGTAGAAGGAATAGTACAAAGACAGATATATCAATGTCAGATGAGTGTCAATTGTTTGCGTGTACATAAAATATAGTTAATCGCTAGATGCAGAAGAATCACTACTCACCCATCTGGAATAGGATCTAGAAGAGGGATGTTATCCACATCGCTCATAATAGCCGGAGCAGCGTTGATCCCTTCAGCCCATGCATCCGCTGTTTTTTCTCCACGAAGCATTGTTTTCGTGTACAGTTTGTTCACTACTACTCGGCGAAATATGAACGATTGAGACGGCGCTTGAAAGGCGAGGGAGAGATGCAATTGTAAATACGACGATATGCACAACGACAGCAATCTCATCACAACGTTCGATACGCGGTCGTATTAGGAGAGGAGTTCGGGGAGGTCCCGCCGAAAGCTACCTAGTGCATGCGTAGCGTTTGTTGAGTTTTGTCGCGGAGTCGGTATTACAACTGCCACATATCGCAATGAATTCAAATACAGTACGTCATCGAGCAGCCGCGAAGCAACACGCACCCGCTCGCACTATTAGCTGGGACTCTAACCCAAAGGGTGGCAGTAGTATCGCTCAGCAAAACAAGAAAATTCACGCTGGCTTATTGTATCGAGTAATTTCGATAGTATCTCTGTTCACCATTACTATGCTTTTGATTTCAAGAGCAAATAAATCTCACCGTACAACTATAATCAGCGGAGGGAGAGAATACCTTTCATTTGTTACTGTAGTAATGCCAAGGTAAGTACGATGCCTTTGCGCTGGTTACACATAACCCGTTTGATCATGATCTCATCGACCGGGGCAATATCATTTGCAGTGTCGTAAATCCTGAAGCCAGATCGCTTCGACTCGCCAATATTGCTAAGACATGGGGGCCGTCGTCAAATGCAATCTTTGTTGTACATAACATGAATGAATACGTTGACGGACAGAATATAGATGAAGCGCCAGAGTCAAGAACATACCCTCAAAATTTACTATTACCTGAACAAATTAATGTCGATGCAGGGGTGGCGCGACTAGAGCATGTTATAAGAAAGCTGCACAAGGATATCAACGCCGAATTTGTCTTTTTTGTTAACGATCATACATTTGTGTTACCTGGTAATCTATGCAAGTTCCTGAAGGAACATGATAGTTCAAAAGATCTATACGCTGGCCACGCCCTGAAACGAAAGAGTGAAACTGCATTCAATTCCGGCGCAGCTGGCTATGTGCTGTCGCGAACTACCATTGAGAAACTGATCAACGAATGGGATAAACCTGATTCCAAATGCTCGTTGGCTTCCGCATCTAAGTGGCTGCAAGGTAATCCAGGTCTCTTGACTGCACAATGTTTTCAGCAAGTTCTAAACATTTCATTAGTCGACACACGTGACAAGGTTGATCTGTCTCACAAGTTTCATGCATATGGACTGGTTCGGACCGTGACGGGCGCAGTCGACCAATGGTATGAGAATTCGCACAAAACCCTTGACGAGATTTTAGAAGTTGATTCAAAGTATCATCATAAACTACAACACGGAACTAAATGCTGTTCGGTTGACACAGTGAGCTTTCACTACGTCGAATCAGAAGAGTGTTTAGCTTTTTGGGACGTTCTTGATAAGGTAAATGCATCACCGCTCATGTCAGATACAGATTTGATAGATCTGTTGATGAAAACATGGCCAAGTCAAAAAGAGGCTTTGGGCTTTTATGCTCATGCATTACCTGATACTCAACCAGCAATTATATCAGAAATTTTACAAGTTGTGAGAAAAGTGTCGGCTGGAGTGTTACCTAAAATGTGTTAATAGTAGTGGATGCTAAGATAGAAATACCATTCTATCGGTTATGCATTATGGAATCACGACATATATTTCTCACATGCTGTCTGCATCGATCGACTCGTAAGATGAGGCATTCAATACAAACACAGGTATAAGCTTGAGTGCCTTTATTCGAAGCATGCAGTGCAGCAACTACACACAATTTGGGGTGCTCCACCTCCCTTCGGTGGCTGACAATCTGAATGCAAAACTCCCAAACTCCCACCGCCGGTGGTGTTAAGTATTCGGCAAATGGAATCATCGACTGCACCTGTCAAGTCATTGTTTTGTAACAGTAGCTCCTCTAGAAATAAGAACTCTCCCTCGGCAATGACAGGTAGTGTCCCGGTCAGCAAGTTATCATTCAACCAAAGATCTTGTAATCTTGGACTTGCACCATAGTTCTCAGGAACTGTCCCTGTTAGTGCATTATTGTTCAGGTACAGTATTCTTAATGCCTGCAAATTCCCACCAAAGATATCGCTGTTTATTGGCCCAGTTAGTTTATTCTGCTCGACGGAGAGGAATTCAATCGCCTCGAAGGATCCAAATTCGACCGGTATCGTTCCCGTTAACATGTTATCCTGCAGCTCAAGCTCCTTGAGATTAACTAGATTACCAAACCCCGCGGGGATAGTCCCAGTAAGCTCATTGAAACTGTACCATAACTTTGTCATCTTTGTCAAGTCACCAATGGCATCGGAGATTGAACCCGACAAAGAATTGTTTTTTAATACGACCTGTTCTAGTGCAAGGTTGGTATAGAACTCTTCGGGTATCGTCCCGACTAGTTGATTACTCTCCATATCGACCCATTCGAGCTTGTCAAGGTTACCAATCTCAGTCGGTATAGTCCCGGTGATCTGATTGTTGTAGATGAGGAATACCTCAAGATCAACAAGATTACCAATTTCAGTAGGTATTGACCCACTAATTTCATTATCAGCAAACCAAAGATTTTGCAACCTTGTCCATGAACCAACTTCCGGAGGGATTGTACCACCAAAGTTATTGATACTTGCCCTAAAGTTAACAAGGTTCGTCAAAGGCATGTACTCTGGTTGGAAGAGATTGCCATCCATGTTGTTTGACTCGATATCGAATGTCTCGAGTGATGTGAGTAGACCGAGTGTCGTTGGGATTGGCCCCGACTGTGCATTAAAGAAAGAGATGTAGGATGTCAGGTAGACGAGTACACCAATTTCTGGTGCGATGGTACCAATCATATTGTTTGCTTGCAAGTTGAGATACAACACATTGCCAAACTCATCGCAAACTAGCTGATCATACGTCCCATTCGTATTAGTAGATGATCCACTTATTTCACTTCCCCAATCACAATAGTTCTTTCCACTCAACCACACACCCTCTGGTGCACTCTTGTCTATATTAGGATTGGCACCGGCATTCCACTCATTTCCACCAAGACTAAAGTATAGCACTGCCAATGCGTACCGTTGCTCATTCAATACTAACTGTACGTCACCACCACAATACTCTATTGGAGTTGCTGCGTCACATTCTTCAAGGATCCAATCACGTGCCAAACTTTGTGCCGATGCCGGATCTGAGAGTGCGTCGAGTGTGCCCATACGTATACTAATCTGTTCAATCTGATATAGTAATCGGTTGGCACAGGTAATCGGATTGGCACAGTCAGTCTCTGTTGGTGCATTCGAGATAGTCGGCGCGGGTGTCGGAGCGACTGTTATCATGCTCATGCTATTATCTCCATTTAGTTCAAGGATAAGCGAAAGCATATCCATTTCTAGCGACCTTCTTGATTCGGTGAGTCGACGTCGACTACTGCCCACGAGTGATACACTATTTTGTCGCACGTCTTGTATCTGCTCCGATGGCGCTGAGCTTTGTCTCATTTCGAGTCTACTTTCATGATATCCATTATATTTTCTTTTTCGTAGTAATATTGGATCCTCGCTTGATACTTGTCCAGCAACGCCAGCAGCCAACGTGGTTAAGGATGTGAAGACGACACCGAGCGCCGCTAGTCTCGCACCCGCACCCATCCTTCTTGTTCGATGTAATGACTTATTTGACGATTTGGATGATGATAAAGTTCGAGTCTCTTTCTCTCTGATGATGATGATGATGATGATGATTATTGAGATGTTAGTTACATTCCAGTCTCTATTCACTTTTTCAATCGACGTTCAAACCAGGCGTCGAGGCCCCCCGGCAGCCTCGAACGGACAAAAGAAAAGTAAAGAATCCTCTGACCCGCGACTCGAATCAAAACTCACGTGCCCCTGCGGCTGCATAACTTGTGTGAGGAGGTGCCACCTCAATGTTTGTATTGCACCTTATGCTCCCTCAATAACTACGATACAACAACCAGGTCTTGGTATTGTTCACGCATTCACCAACCTGATTCTCAGAGCCACCAAAAACTTTGACTACTCGCTGACCTTGTCTTCTCCTTCGACTTGTATCATCCTATTACCTAAATACCAATTGGATGGACCACCGCTTGATGAAGATGGAATGTACTCCTAAATGAAATACCTGTTACCTCTCTAGGTGCATTTTTCATCAACTTATTCCAACTTCTTAGGATCCAAATCAAAAGTTTATGCCCAGTTTAGGTATCCTCCGCGACTAGGTAGAGGCAGTTTAAGTGGGTAAGATCAGTAGCAAAAGGTACCAAAAACAAACGGACTCGACAGGGCTTGAACCTGTGCGGGCAAAGCCCAGCAGATTTCAAGTCTGCCCCATTAACCACTCTGGCACGAGTCCCATAGTTTGCACTATCATAATAATAATATTTCTAATGCGCACAAAATAGTATCGCAGGTCAAACATTCCATTTTGTGAGGCTTCCCACCATATTGACCATAACTATGCGGGTATGGCCTGATGGATAATATCTGAAGATAAGAATGGATAGCCAAGAAGGAATAGATCATGATTATAGTCTGAATTATGTTGATTGGACAAATATTGAGTGAGATATTAATGGTCAAAGTAAAAGCCTCCAACGAACCCCTACCTGAGCATGAATCAAATAGTTGCCTTGTTCATGATCTGTGACTGACAGATAGAATGGAGTCAAGGTTTGTGATCCAGATTCGTTCCACTGGATACCCAAAAAACATGTTGTGTGGGAAGTCACAAACCACTCACTACTGAACTACTACTACTACGCTATGGTGTACTCCTCATCCTCAGTTTCCACAATTTGAGTTTTAATACTGCTAATGCTCTTGTCATTGGTGTCGGATACATAGGAGAGAGAATCATCATCTCCAGTAGAGATTAGGTACGGCAGCACATATCCAATTATAACTGCCTTAGAAATTCTAATTGATCAATTCTGACTTTCTTCTTGCGATCCTGGTTGATATTCTCATTCACAGTCATCCTCACTTTCCACAGTGCAATCTCCAATATTGTTGTAACCTCCTCCAGTCTAGGCAGTTCATCTTCAAAGTGGGAAATTCTTCTATGAATAGGACGCAAAATATCCAAGTTATGCCTCTTCCATTTGAAAATGGCAGTCTGAATCATATGTCTGATATGATCACGCCAAACTTTGAAGGGAAGGGCTTCCCTGCGATCCTACATGCAGCACATGAAGAGAAAACACATCGTTCTTGAAGTAGACTCCGGTGGAAAGAGGAAGGCTGTGCAAACTCATCAAGTAAATACTCCCAATCAATTGGCTGCTCAGGAAAGTGTATTTGCCTCACATGTAGCAGATTCTCAATGCTTTCCTTCGGCGTATCAGTCCTCCCCATTGTCTCCACCATCATAGTCCAGTTGAATGCATCAAAATTGCATACAACAGTGGTAGCAGTGGTAGCGCCCCCCACCTATCTTCTGTGATTAGATTTGTGGGGTACTTCTCAACAATAAAACGATACACCTCCAGATTGTGTACAGACGAGCAAGTCAGAATATGAAGGGGTGTCATCCCCAAACAATCTTGTTGATTGCCAGACAGATTAAGCTTACTACGTAATGTCCGACGTTGACACGATCTACTGTTAGTTTCTGCAATGAGTCTTTGCAGCACTCCCTCATGATAAGACGATAGTAGACCACACTGTGCACTGGCAGTATATCAAATCGATGTCTCAGCTCTCTTAATATTCTTTTCTCAGAGTCACCAAATATCTGTTGAAGATCGTGATTGCGTTTGTGTTCCTCACTCCTTCATTACATACCAAAGATATGATCGCCAAAGACAGCATTGGGCGGAAAGGCCACGTTTCGTAGACAGAAACAATTGTAGACTGTCAATCTATTAACCTGCCTAATACACTCTGGAATCTCAAGCGAAAAAATGGATGTGCATGTGTGCAACATGCCGGTGGGTATCACGGTAATGAGGGGTGGGACTCTAAAGTTGGTGAAGGTGCAGCCAGCGAACACTAAATATCCAATCTTTCCATGTCATCGTGGAGACGAATAGGACATCGAAGAGAGCCTGAGAAGGCTTCGTCGTTAATCCTCCTACTGAGTTGGGGATATTGATCTTCGTTATGGAATAATTGTAGTAATTCGAGAAGGAACTTTTCCCAATTTCAATAAGGGTTCACGGCAGCTCCAGTCCCCAAAATGCTAGAGGAGGGATGGACGTGACGGAGTCATCGACACGAACACGAACCACATCCATTGGAACAGCACCCCACCAGCTCCTATATTTATAACAGCTCCTACTTCCCCCGTGAGACGAAGACATCAGTATTCAGCAATCAATTTCTCATGATGGACAATGGGCCGGGCGGGAAAGAGACAACCGACGAGGAGTACTCGAGGAGTACGTAATACATCGCAACTCGAGAGGTGCTGAATAATAGGGTGGGATGATAGAGCCATCAAAAATGAGTAAACTCATTTTGTTGGCTGTTGTCGTCGGCACGCTGATTCTGCCCCAATCCTCGGGATACCTAATCAATCGTGGGGAACAATACAAATACCACCACCCTTCACACGCATTCTCCTTCCATCGACAGCGATATGAACCATTACGAGCAATTGCCGAAAATCATATCAAGACAGAGACAATCAAGACTGATGACGTAGTTATAGACAAACGGCACAATCACATTGATCAATACCCCGAAACTTCAGAAGAAGTAATTTCAACTGTAAAAGAGCATGGAATCAAATCTGATGAGCTCAATAAGAGAACTACTCTTGAAGAGGGCAGTCGGAATAGATATGACTCTGATGACTCTTCAATACGCGCCACCTTGGCAAGGACAGTCAAACTCCACCGTGCAGGGATTACTGGACGATCATCATTAGCTAAAACACATGTTGAAAGAAGAAGAATAGGTGGTGAGAAAGGTGTGGGTGCTGTAAGTTGGGTGCTAGGTAAAATGCGCATGACAGCCGGGGCATCATTGATAACTAGACAGAATGATGACAGCCACAAGTGGAAGAATGCGATTCAATCAACTGTATCAGATATGCTAAATAGTCAAGATACTCTCATTCAACAACAAATAGATGTGCTGCCACCTCCGGGGACGAAATCAATTGGAGTATTAGGAGAGATAATTCAAGACCCACTACCGGAAATCATCCCTCGTCCTGGTACATATTTAGTCGGCGCTGGTAGCAGAGACGAATCCAGACTGACTGTACGTTGCTCAATACCACACACTTCCGATGATACGCATATTGCCAATCTTCGGCTATCAGTATTCTCTCAATTTGACAAAGAGCAGCAACGCATATTTCGCAATCGATCATTGGAGGTACTTAATATACGACGAAGAAAAGGTGCAGTGGTTTTAGTTGCGGAGGAAGAAACGCAAAGTGTAAATACAAGGGATCCACATTATCTTAATGAAATGCAAGCTCGGATTGAGAAAGGACTTGATAATGGAGCAAGACAAAGTAATCAATTCGTTGCTGAATCATGTCTCGACAGTATATCACCAACGTTGACTGTACGACCTGGCCGAGACGTAACAGTAACATCTGTCTCTTCTGGGGTTGCCGTCGTAGATGATACTAAATTCATTGCCACAATTGGTGATGGAATAATCATTGGTAGCGTCGAATGTAGTCACCAAGAATTCAAAGGGACAATGTTAGGAAATTTACGACCTACGGGGTCACTCATGTATGTAACCGAAGTGGCAGTCAGATCAAATGCACGTAGATGTGGAGTGGGTGCCATGTTGATGAAAGGAGTTGACAAAGTTGCCAACCTTCGTAATGTTGAGACCATATACCTTCACGTCGATGTGACCAATCGTGTTGCATGTTCCATGTATGAAAAATGTGGCTATCATTACCTGGACAAACGATTGCCCATGTATGCTGAGTTTACTGCGTCTTTAAATTTGCATGATGGTGCTACACATGGTCGTTCACACTTCTTAATGTGTAAGAATTTGGTTGACAGGACTACGTGGTTAGACGACGACGAATCAAATTGGACTGCGCTGATAAATGAGTTGTGATGCGGTGTGAATTTACCCACTGCCCCCCCAATATATATCTCTGACGTTCTTATCTAATAAGTATTGTCGTGTCAATTTGTTAAGTATATTGCATTCTTTATAAGTCAGGAAACAGTACGTCGCCGATGACACTCTCTGACCACTCATTTCCATATAATCGTTGAAGCATCGGTCGAGCCGGATCGTTGGTACGACGATACTCCAAATAATCTAACTGTCCCCTCCGAACAGGATTATTGTTGATTGTCGTTGTCGATGGGTGTGCGAACTCGAGTATTCCAGAATCAACATCGCATTGAACGGCGCTCATAAGCTCCATATACAAATCAGTATACTCTCGGAATGCCTCCCACACCACCGTATTAACAGTATCCATTGCATCCTTATCACCAAGTCGTGTCCAGAGAGCGTAGGGTGAAAAGAATCGTCGTGCCTTCTCCGGTATATCTCCACCCCATGCTAACAGCGGTGCGATGGAATCATTATCACTCTTTTGATATTTGGAATGCAACGTCCGAAGTCTATCTTCGAATAACGAATATCGTTCGGGGAATAACGAGTAGATTGACTTTCCTTCCTCATTCTCCTCGTCAAGAGGCAAGACCGGTTGGAAGTCCAATGCCACCAAATGCTTATTACCCGGTAAAGTCACAATATCTGCCCCAAATATAGGAAGACCCAAATACCTCTCCTTCCCTGAAATATTGCTGCTATCGTTCCGATGTCGAATGCAAGCGGATGGAAATGACACAAAATTGAGCACGTGTATTGTCATATTAGTAATCAGCGCCTCTTTGGTTGGCGTTTGTGTTTCGAGGAAGGCTGTACGTGATAAGCGGAGTGCCTGTGGATTATTCAAGCTATCAATGTTACCATTATTGTCGTGCCCGTCCTCTATCACTTTTCTATCAAATTCAAGAAATGGAAATCGAGATACCGAACGAATCGTGGCGACGACGTTTGTACCGGGAGATGCATTCTTTACTGGCGAAGCGTTCGTTCTCAGTCTGTCCGGCACCGTGTCATACAATGCTGCTTTGTTGTCATCATTATCCGTCATTAGTTTGTCCCATGCATAGTCATGAAATTTGCGATACAGATTGATGCGTGTGAGTGGCCGATAATCATCACCGGAGCGACAATGATGATGTTGATGACGGCCACGACGAGCTACAACAAATAATCCGGGGTATGACGTGGCAGACGATGCTGTAATGATGGTTGAGAATGCAATAGCGGTGGTAGCTGAAGTAGAAGTCACCATTGAACACTGTGGATGCGTTGTTCGGTGGTTTTGGTGTTGTGTTGTTTCCCGCCAAACAGAGTTAGTTGTTTGGGGAGGAGTTAGAATTGTTAGTATGTAGTTACATACGTACGTAAGCTAGTCACTTCTCTTCCCTTTTCATCTTGACTTCCATCATCGTTGGTAGTCGACGTGGACGTCGTCCGCCTATGCTGGTGGAAGTCCATCAGGTTTTGAGCCCTTTAACACTCTTTTGCTACCCCATCATCGCGTAGAAGGGGGAGGCAAAAACTTGCCTTCATCTACGTCGAAAAGCGACCACGATCCGTCATCGTGCGTGGTGCACCATCACAGCATTTTGACGTTGAATCGACTCCTACAGCATTGACGATCATCCCAATGCCGACGAGTCCCAATGATAGAACAGCTGAGCGGCTGCCATCACGCCCGCTTGCTCCAGCTGAGCGGCTGCCACCACGCCCGCTCGCTTCGAATGACAATTATTTGTCATATCCCTCGGTGCAAAATAACAACAACAACAACTACACACCGAGGGTTAATAGTCCTCATTCCCACCCTCCCCACCACGAGGGAATGAGAGACCAATCACTTTCCTCGCGCCCGTACACGGTGAGGGATAGTGATTCATACGGGTTGATGACGCCCATGTCTGCGAATAATAATACGACAACAAAGTCATCATCGATATCGTCGAACCATAGTAATAATTATAGTAATATTAGTAACCATAATGATAATTAAAGTAATAATATTAATAATTATCATACTCCCTCGACGATATCATCCCCTCAATCCCACCATCGACACCATCAGGGATGCGGAGGGGCATCATCTACAAATTCCCCCCACTCCAAATATACAGAGGAACGTGTAGAATCAATATTGGCATTATCACCATTGCCAATATTGAGCAAAGTACCAGGTCTCAGTGATAATCAAGTGCGTGATCTGAGGCACATATTACCACTTGATTATCAGCCTGTGTGCTTTGCCAGCAACAACAACGCTTTCCACCTCGCACTGCTGGCATGGAGATATGATACTACCCTATCCCAGCCAGGTGCTGCATTAGAGTACCTTGAAACGCACCTTCATAAACGATGCATGCCAGGGTACACTCCCACCTACTGGAAAGCTCAGACACGACATCACTCGAGTGACATCGACTACATTTATAAACTTGCACTTAAAATTGACGACCAGGTAGAACGTCGTCAATACGCTATGTCACTCCTCTGGCATAATGTCTGGTTGTTGCAATATTCGCCATCATCCACCAAACCGACTCTGGGGATGATTATTGGCATAAGCATTGCATACTGGATGAGGAAATTGTATAAGATACATGTTGGTGACGAACGGTTTGCCACAGTCATACTCGACGAAATTCATCACCAACACGTCAGGCTATGCCAACTAGATGCATGGCACCGTCACATAGTACGACGGTCCAGGCTACGCCAAATAGATACAATGATAGATGCAATGCTCCGTCAGAAAGTACGACGGTCCTCTCCTCTTCCTACCATCCCATCACCCCAGGAGAGAGGAGCGGAATCAAAATCAATGTCTGTGGTGCCTACCTCATCTACAAAACCACATACATTGTCGAGCCACCTCCATCCTACTCGGGCTCGTATGGGTGCGGTGACAACCCAATCTGTCAGTGTCAAACATACAGATAAAATGCCACCACCAGATGCTTCTCGCCGACGTTATGAGAAGTCATCTTCCTCTCCTCCTCCTCCCATTTCATCAACCCAGGACAGGGGAGCGGAAACAAAATCAATGACAGTGGTGTCTGCCTCATCCTCATCCGCAGCACCACTAGCATTGTCGAGCCACATCCATTCCACCCAGGCTCGTACGGGTGCGGTGCCGACCCAGTCTGTGTCTATGCCACACACGGCTAAACAGCCACCAGAAGATGCTTCTCCTCGACGACGTGAGAAGTCATCCTATCCTCCCTCCCAATCCACACAAAAGAGGGGAGGGAGAATTCAAGCCAAGACTAGTCATTCCATCTACGAAGTTGACAAAGCTGTCCATATCCAACGTTTATGGCGTTCTCTACAACAACGAATTAGAGTTCGTATTTCCCGTCGCATTCAACAAATACGTGTACTTCATGCCGTACTTGTACTACAACATTGTATTCGTGGTCTACTACTACGTAAACAATATGAACGACGCTCCCACACCAAACAGCTACTTCGTCAAACTTCCAAGCATACTCAGCAAGTCAAGGCCAAGCAAACCCAGTCCAACCGGGGAGGTAATCGTCGACCTCCACCTATACCGCTTGAGACATCTATTGGGAGTAATGACTCCGACCGCAAGTTCCTCCAGCATCCCTTCCGTCACCGTGGCATGCAACCAACAAAATGGAAGAAGACGCGCCGTGGCAAACGTAAAACTCCTCGTTGCCGCACTGGTCGTAGGCATACTCCCAATGCTCCAGATCCTACTTTGGATCGTGGGGGGGTTCCGTGGTGTATATCTGACACTACTGAAGAGTCAATCAAGTTCACCGATTTCGATACTGAGTCCACCGAACCATCGTGTATGCCTCTAGTCTACTGGTCTACACAAACTACAGCAGCAATTAATCTACTACGACCTGAGCAGCCTACTACTACTGTCTATCTACCTTATGTTAGTACTGCGAATGCCGCTGCTACAATTATCCAACATGCCTACACCAAGTACATCAATCATGTCATGCCACACCATCATCATCATGTCACGACAAATGCTCCTATCCAGCTCAATGACATATACACCATCATTGAACGTGCAGTCGAACGTGCATTTAACAACAACATCATTCAACATGCAGTCGAACGTGCAATTATGGGTGATAATCAACTACTTGAGGACAACGGGTAATTTCTTGTTCTACTTTCATGGAGACTGTTTTATTGACGAAGATTTCTTCTTTCAGCCTACCATTTTCTTTTTTGTACCATTGGGGGATAATATTTGGGTCAATGATTGTTACCTTCTATGCACAACGATAGCAATCTTTGGTTAGCTTTTGTTCTTTGTACGTCTGTTCCTTCATCCTGTTTGTACAATTGCCATTGTTACACACTAGCAATTGTGGGGGGGTGTTAGTATGTAGGTACATACGTACGTAAGCTAGTCACTTCTCTTTCCTTTCATCTTGACTTCCATCATCTTCGGTAGTCGACGTGGATGTCGTCCGCCTATGCTGGTGGAAGTCCATCATGTTTTGTCTCCTGACCACATCATCATTTGCACCTAGATACTTCATCACACTTGCACAGTCCAACAATGAGGAGTGGTAGCGCTATTGTGATACACGACGATGAAGAGGAGAAGGAGGAGGAGGAGGAGGAGGAGCAACATGGACTGCTTAAACTTGGCTCATCGTCATCGGCGTCGTCCCAAGAAGCAGGACGACGATGCGGAGTAAGAGGCTGGAAGCAACGATTGGCGATACTCGGTTTAACGGCCGTTGCATTCGTCGCGGGATATATCGTTCATGCATCGACGGCGGCAGCGGGCTCGTCGTTCCCGTCTCTTCGTCATCCCATCGCGAAAAGCGGCAACGATGCGATCGTTGTTGCCACGAATGATGATAATAATGATGAGCCAATGTTCAACGCGACGTTCACGACCTATCTGCTCACGGGCATGTCGAACGTCCTCGCCAAACGACAGAATGGACATACGACCATTCCTCCGTACGAAAGAACGTACTACGTCTACGATTCGCCCTATACGTTGCGATGGCCATGCATGACCAAACCGACGTGGGTCAAAAAGATCATCCCGTATAATTATAACATCCCGCGCTCCAAACAAATATGCTTCGTTCATGTGGGTAAGGCGGGCGGGTCGACCATCGGGTGTATGTTAGGGTTTAATCTACATTGTGATGAATCATCGCAAACTAATAATAATGATAATCATGGTGGTAGTGGTAGTAGTAGTAGTAGTAGTAGTAGTAGTAGTAGTAGTAGTAGTAGCAATCATGATATTATTGACCT
>Ga0247832_1003510_pt1 | contig 21365 bp, 11 predicted proteins | sample LaCruzMarch2015__10_FD_192407 | JGI IMG/M metagenome (GOLD analysis project Ga0247832, IMG submission 192407) | Freshwater microbial communities from meromictic Lake La Cruz, Castile-La Mancha, Spain - LaCruzMarch2015_4m | ecosystem: Environmental > Aquatic > Freshwater > Lake | place: Spain... | reverse complement strand
AGAAGGGGGGAGGATCAGGCAATATTTGAATATTGTTCCTACCTGAACGATGGTATACACCATGGCTGTTCAAGGCAGCCGGCGGAGCGTCAGTGGGAGCCAACACGCGGGGGAGAGTCTGATCTAGCAACTAAACTACTGTCACCAGTCATGTAAAGCCAGGATTGACTTAGTGGTGGTTTGCCTTTGCAGGCCCGATACCATCATTTTCGATGCTAGACTGATTAATGGTAGAAGCATCAAATGCCAACAATGGCCCTCGGGCCGAGCGGCAGCTGACAGGGATCGGGCAAGGGGGTTGAATCTACTAACCGCTGATTCCACCACCAACTCTCCAGTACTTTCTTTAGCAACAGACGATTCAACCTCTGATTTCAATGTCCTATTGTGGTTTCGGCAAGTTTTTTTCTTTATCGAATCTAAGATAACAAAACTATGTAGCAGTTCGGACTGTCGTGTTCACATTTACCCTACCTTTTGAAGTCCACTTCGCACACGGAGTTCGCACGTTTCTATTCTCCCTACCGTAACCCTAACCACGTCAAATGAAAATGGCTTTTAAAGGACCCAAAAACGACCATTATTGTTTTTTCTTTTAAAATTACCGTGCATTGTTATATCACTTTTAATTTACCTGTTCCATATTTTGTCGCTGATTCCTAAAATTTGTGATCCAGTCATGAGTACCATGCCCATGTTCCATTTAAAATACCTGTTTTGTTTGGGTAAATTGCTTTTAAACTATATAGAACCAGTCACATATGTATTATAAAAGCACTTTGATACCACGGTGAGGTAATAAGAAAGCGTTATACTTGACAAAACAGTATCTTAAAAGCTACTATACTTCATAAAACAGTATTTTAAAAGCTATATCCCAAGATGGTATTTCGAAAGTGCAACACCAGAAAAGCATGTTTTTTAAAAGCGAAAAAGCCTTTAAGTATTTCAAAAGAATTCGGTAGTAAGTAAAACATTTTAAAAGCCACATCATCATTAGTGGCACATGAAAAGTCATTTGCTTCATCCAACAGCATTTTAACGATTTTCCCTATTTTTATTCTGAGAGAGCACAGGAAATGCCACCAGTATTAGATCTTTTTCTTATTTTACTTATCTATTCCTAATTGATTACTTTTTTAACATTGAAGTTGATGTTTAACTTTGAAGTTGATGTTGTAATTTTTTATGTATTGATTCCTACATTTAGCTTTTTAATTGTTACCCAACGTTTGCATATACACAGATGTTGCGGGAGCGGGAGGGGCGAAAAATACGTTGGATCGCGTAGCACTGGTAGGGTTGGGTTTTTAAGAAAGCGTTTTTGTCTCTTTCTCGCAACAAGACAAAAACCGCCACCGCAGCGCACCTAGCTTTGATGATGGGATTTCCGTCGCCGTTCATGACGAATGCACGTACTGCTTCATTCAACAGATTCGGTTAAACACTGGTCGTTTTTTATAGGCGTGCTCCTGAGATGCATACCTATTGACTGTTAGGAGGGTGTGAGTATGCTGATGTCTCTGGGGGACAAACATGTCACTTTCTGATGCAAAGGCCGCTCGTGGTATGGACGATTCTGAAGCATAGACCACCCTCTGTTGACATATTTTGTCATACCAATCGCTCAGCGAATAGTATGGCTATGATTACTGTCGATGAATTAACGGAAAATGCCCTGGATATGACGATATTAACTTTATTTTATGAAAGGAGAATGCAACAATCAACCATTATATATTATACATCATCTTGATTTGTCTGCTACATCGGGGGGCGACCCAGCGTTATCTGGCTCTGCTACATCGGGAGGCGATCCAGCGTAATCATTAGCTGTGAGCTGTGAGTAGTGAGTAGAGGACCGTTATTGCTAGGTATGACACTTTCACTGATTTCAATTTGTTCCAACTGTTGGTTTCGTTTTTCATTCTTCACTAACTGTTTCAACTTTTCGTTTGTCTCGCCATTTCCAGATCGTTTCCTCTTAAACCTGGTATCTACTGCATTTATTGCTCCTTGCGTTAACATATTCTTGGTACATCGTTGCCTTGATGTTCTTGCAACTGCCTCCTTCTCGTCACTCATATTCCTATTTATTATCCAATCTTGCTCCAGTTTGATGGTATTGCTCCATAAACTGTTCACTAAAGTCCATTAGTCCACATCTGAATCTTCTCATGAAAGACACAAGAGCAGCAGCATTGATGACCCGTCATATCAGGTTGGCAATTGTGAGGTTTGCATCTGACATCGAAGCACAAGCCGCTAGTGACGTCTTGAGTGGGATCGTTGTTGGAGGTCAGAGACTACGGACGTTGTTCTGCATACGATTGAGTTGGATCGACTGCCAATAGAGAATGATACCAAGTGGTGTGCCGTTGTACTAAGTATTCTACAATATAGTATCGATCCGTGTGATGCGCAGATGGTGAATAGCATTGCCCATGGAGGTAGTTTTACACGGTATTTTATGTGAGGATGATTACGAGGACGAGGAGGCTCTTCGAGAGAGCATTGAAGATATTAAAGCATTGGCCGAGCAATATGGGGTAGTGTTAGACGCTAGGTAGATCTACGTCTGGTAATGATAAAGGAAATGTCTACATAACTTATGGAGACAAACGATCTGTGGATATGGCAGTGAAGCAATTGAATGGTATCGTAATCGGAGGGTCGAAGACTATAGCCACTGTCGCGGTGCTGAATTGCATTATATTGTATAAAGAAGACCTGCTATGAGCATGAAGGGAATGGGGGGCCTCAATCATAAGAACTAACAGATACCCACCTCCTATACCAACAACATCCACTCTCAGGTCCCAGGTCCCAGATAGCAAATATCAGGGTGTGGAGGCATACTAGTCCATTTTCTGACTCAATTAGGTTCTTCTCGAAAGTCAGGCGGAATACGCTTTTTCGTTCTGTAAAATCCTCTGCTCTCTGAGAATTTTACAGCGCAAAAATAGGTCTAAAACTTGTACCATATGGTACCACAATGCTGGAATGCTGTCTTAGAAGTTTGGTTTAGCTAGGAACATGGTTGGCGAAAACATATAAACAGTGAAGGGAATATTCATTGCAATGATGCATAGAAACTTAGATACACATTCATTTTCATAGTTGACCTGGTCCACAGCTTTTACATATCAATCTCATGATCCAATCCTTGCACGTTCCTTTAGGGTGACAGCCATTTCATCACCGGTGTCATCGATCATACTACAAAACGCGCCGCCATTTGAAATGAGTTCATGCGGACTACCAAACTCCAATACACCTCCAGATCCAAGGACCAAAATCTTGTCATAATTGATAACTGTATCAAGTCGATGTGCGACCGCTAGAATGGTAGCCCCCTCAAAACTTTTGGCAACCGCTTCTTGCAATAGTTTGTCAGTACGCGAATCAACATTCGCAGTCGGTTCGTCAAGTATTAGGATTTTATTACGTCGAAGGATAGCACGAGCCAAACAAAATAGTTGTCGTTGTCCAACACTGAAATTCAAACCATTCTCAGCAACAGTTGTATCCAGCCCGTGAGATAGGGATTCGACCGCATCCAGCATGTGGACATCAGATAGAGCCTCGCTAATTTGATTGTCGTCGTGATGATGAAAGGGATCTAAATTTTCACGTAGAGAACATCCTCCGTATAAGACAGGTGACTGAGGAATCACAGAAACGGACGTTCTGAGCTTGTGTAGTCCAAGTTTTGATATATCCACGCCATCAATTGTTATTTGTCCAGATTCAGACTCCAAAAGCCTCAACAAAGCTTGAACGAGCGTTGACTTTCCACCTCCGGTTCTACCAACCACGCCCACTCTAGTGCCACCTTCTATCTTAAAACTAATTCCACACAAAGACAGAGGTAGACCTTTACGATATCTGACACAAAGATCATTCACATCAATTTCTCCCTTTTCGGGCCAACCTTTAACATCATTGTCGAAAGCATTCTCAAGTGCCGCTTCGGACGGAAGATCACGAAATGCTAGCACCCGTTCCACGGCGACCATCAGGTTAACCACTTCAGCAGACTGTCTTATGCACCATTGAAACAAACCAGCGAGCTGAATTAACATTGAGATGGCCAATCCTAGTATCCCTGGTTCGACGTCTATCCATCTTTGCTGGTGAGCGACTACCGCCGTAAAGGTCGCTACTGTGAGAAATACGAACATCAGGGCATCCATTCTAAAACCTAACCATCTACTACACCCAATGAAAGCGAAGAAAGCTCGCCCATGTGCATCATGAGCCGAACGGAACTTTTCTTGGAAATATGTGAGTGCACTGTTCGCTCGAATGGTAGAGATGCCACTGAGAGATTCATTTAACATAGCTGCGATAGGGCCTCGAGCAAGTCCTTCTAATCGTTTGAGCTCTCTTGATGTTGTAGTGAAGGTTCGTCGGACGCGTATGAAGTACCAAATAAGCGGTGGAAATACAACCAGTGTTATTGGCAATACGACCACAGTCGAAAGCAATGCTCCAATGACCAGAAACGAAATAACAAAGAAATCAAATATCACCACTGTGAGTTGGTCGTCGTTGCTGCCCACATCACTACTGAAGCGATTCAATATTCTCCCAATGGGATTCGTATCAAAAAATTCAATCTTAGATCGCAGTACAGATAAAGTCATATCATCGTGAAGCTTCTTTGACGCCTGAACCGATAAATGGAAGCTAACAGAAGCTCGTAATACAGCAAGGATTATAGTACCACCCACCAAACCACCGATAATTCCAATCATACTCGCTGATGATTGGGATTCGGCTGGCATTTCCGACCACCGTCCTAAGGCAGCAACGCACCACATCGAAATTCCCTGTGTTACTGTAAAGAGTAACATCATGAACACACCCGAAATAATTCCACCAGGCATGGCTCTTGCATAATCAAGAAACGTAGACCGTTTAACCTCGCCAACAACTCTTACTTCCTTATGATCATTCGTGATTTCCGATACCTTCGGTTCACCTTTGATATCAGGTGCTACAGCATCGCTCTGCATTTTCATTTCTTCCTCTACGTCATCCTCCTTTTTCTCGTCACATATTTTAGTCTCTAGTTCAAGCTTCACTAGGTCATTGCTTGACTGATTCTGAACAGCAAATGTCATAGTCCCATCAGAAGCATCAACACATGCCTGGTATGAGCCTACGCACGTGATGCGGCCACCGCTCATCATAATACACCGTGAGTCACCAATGAATTGATGTTGATGTGTAACAAGGATGACACATTTCCCTCTCTTCACACCAAGGTCTAAAATTGCTGAATAGAATAGTACTCGTCCGACACGTGAGTCAACAGCCGAGAGTGGATCATCGAGCAGTATTATATCAGCATCTCTATAGAAGCAACGTGCCAATGCGATACGAGCCTTCTGTCCCCCACTAAGCTGTACTCCACGATCACCCACGATTGTCAAGTCACCATCACGTAGTTGAGTAAAGTCTACGTCCAAACCGCACGAACGTATCACTGTTGAATATGCCGTTACATCGTAGTTACCACCAAGTAAGATATTCTCTCTCACAGTCCCATCCATTATCCAAGGATCTTGAGGAGCATACGCCACCGAAATGTTTTGTCTGTGACGAATGAGTGTCCCCATTGATGGTGGGAGCTCACCGGCAAGCATCTGTATCAGTGCACTCTTACCACTTCCTACGGCTCCAATGACACAGGTTAGCTCGCCCATGTCAAATTTGACATTTATATCCTCTAGTGCAACGATAAGATTCGACGACTTTGCCTCATCAATTATATCATCGGCAGAAGAGTTTGATGTAGGTATCTTTCCATTGCCATTCCAGTGGCACGTGATATCCGACGCAACCAAGAAAGTGGCATCACAATCATCGTCATCGTTGTTAGTGCTCGTGGAAAGAAGTGGGGGCATTTCTTTTTCGTCGTTGCTGTAATAATTCTCCAATTCTGGCGTCTCGAGGAATCTTTGTATCCTTGATAAAGACACGAAAGCCTCTGACACGCCCATTATTGCCAATGAAAAGTGCTTCGTAATTTCCATCTGCGCCACATTAATTAGTACCATGGTCGTGAAAACATTCTTCGGTGTTAGCACACCTCCGGCCATGACATGTATAACAAATATACAAAACGAGGTCGTGACATTCACAACGAAGAATATAGCCTCATTCAATACACGATACGAATTGACACGTTCAATTTGATCACATTCACGTTTGCGTATTTCGGCAATCCGTTCTCCAAAGTTCTCCTCCCAGCCGCTCATTTTCATTACCCGCACGCCGGATATAGCCTGCGAGACCATGGTAACGCGTTCATCGGTAATACAAGCAATTTTTGATCGCATGATAGCAAATTGTCGACTTAGATACATTTGTAATGGCACGAAGAAACACAACAGTATACCAAATCCCGCAGCGAAGGACCAACCGATGATCCACCATCCTACGCATAATATAGCAATACCTTGTACAGGTGACCAGAAGAGATACGGACCGAATAATGTTGCCATTAGTAGACGTTCTACATCATTAGTGGCAATGTTGACAATCTTCCCCGCCGAAGATGATGAGGATGATGACGACGCTGACGCGGCAGCAGCAGCAATTACCTTATTCTTTTCGGAAATTGAAGATTTAGTCGAAACGTCATCATCTTCTACGACATCATGTTGTTGCAGTATGGGTAATTGTTCAGTAACGCTCGTGGATTTCAAACGTAAACTCTTATCGAATATTGCCGCCACACATGACGTACGATATTGCATCCCCTTTCGCCACGTCCAGAAGAATACATGATGATGTTCTAATAATATTATCACTCCACTAATGACTAATATACTTGCCCATAAATATCCATCGTACTTGTTGTTATTACTACTATTACTACCATGCTCGTCGTCCTCTTCGGTTGTTGTTTTCGTCTTGGTGGTATCGAAAGTTTCGAGTAAATATCCCAATGCCACGGCCTGTGCTAATTTAGCCACGGACGTTGCCAGCATCAATGGTTGGATGAACCATAATGTTGTTAAAAAATCGCGCACGATCGCTCGATGTAAACTAGGACGCGTACCGCCGCCCGCCAATTTGGCACGTCGTTTTTCTCTTTCCCACATGGATACGAAGCGAGTTAGATTCGGTCCGGAGGCGTCGTACGCCAAGGCCGGGGGTAGATTGATTTCCTCTAATACGACGACTGTGTTGTTGTTACTGTCACCGATGGTCCAATTGCGCGTGTCCATGAATTTGTAGGGCCAAATGAAGAATAGTTTGGAGATGAAGGATGCCTCCGTCAGTGGATGGGGCGGTCGGTGTTGGTCATTATTGGTGGTAGCAATCATCGTGCTTCGTCGTAGTCGTAATCCAACTTTTGCTTCAGGGATAAAGTGAAATGTGGCCGAGACCCGCCAAAATTAAAAAGAGGAAGAGATGGTGTGTTTTCGGCCAGATAGGATCGTTCATGTTCAACCTATGCATATTCAACTAATATTATTATGTCAGCTTTATCTCCAGTCAATAGTAATATTATATACGCTGGTCGGTGGCCCCAACCAAAATGGTCGAAACTCTCAAGCAGATAATAATACATCTGGATACATAATCAGCTATTATTTCCGATGGGGGTGCATCCGTTACACTATATTATATTATACTCTCAAGGATGTGCGTAATCAAACACCTGTTATTACTATTGAACGTGGTTAGAGAGATATATACGTTATTTGGATGAAATTATTATTAGCAGTACGATACGAAGGAATACTCTGTTTTGTTACTGCTTTTTTGATGATGATATGATGTATGATGCATCATTACTATTTTATCAATATTCAACTAATGTCGACTTTATCAATCACATGGCAATATAATATTAGTAATGTATAACGCAGGTCAGATCATTGTGGGAGAGGAGACAAAGTCGACAGACAGGGACGGTGTTGACAACAATTAAATTTGAGGTAATGCGATATGACACCAATCGTATCAAAGAAGATAATCTGCATTTTTCAGAATGTATGTGCTCATCATTCCTTCTTCTCGCGGGTGTAATATTCGACAGCGTACAATCTCGCGACGAAGAATTGTACAAGGTAAAAAAAGTATACGAAGAATGGTGAAATATATACGACGGAGGACAATGAATGAGATGGTAAAGTTAAAGACATTGTTTTGATGAAAATACAACAACGATCATATCTCTCCCAATGTTTGACAACTTCACCTAAAATCGATCATCTCTGACAAAAAATATAGTCGAGATGACTATCTAACAACTTCAACTGAACTAAACCATTGAGCAACAACTGGACGAGCCGTATCCCTCACACATTATGACACATAAAGTTGGAGAGTCACCTGTGATGAGAATGTAGATATGACAGATTTACAACTACTCGATTTCGTACTCCACACTCGTGGCTACCTTTGTCCCTAGAGTCTTAGTAAAGGATCCCATAGTAAAGTATCGAGTGTGGATGTTACTTCGTGAAAGGGATGGTCGCCTTACGAAAAGAAATATTTACTACATCACCAAGACCTGATTGGACGGGTTATTTACTTCTTCCATTTTGTAAACAATTACCAGTTCAACACAAGTATGAACGTTCCATGGATGGTATCGAGTATGAAACATTCCAGGTAGCATACACTAAAGGAAGTAAAAGCTCCCTAACGAGCAACCCGGCCGTTGAGACATCGGTATGTTGTGGATTGGGTGGTGGTGGTGGTTTGATATGGTTTTGGTTGCGATGGTTTTTTGACACGCTTGTGGGTGTTGCTGCTACAATTGTGGTGGTGGATCGGTTGGTAGGTACCCCAAGCGTGGCATGATTCTTCCATTGACGAAAAGGTGGTCATGGTGGTGGTTAGGGTTCACCATCAGACGTGACGCGACGAGGAGATGGAGTATCAGATGACATCCATCGACATCGAAACACCCGCAGCATCCATAAGGTAATTCGTTGCAAATCATGAGCTGCGGTCTAAGCTGTAATATTGATACCGAGTATAATTTGAACTAGTACTACTAGAGAGATCATATTTGACTATAATTATCTGTACATATTAAAACTATCTTGTCTACTATCTAGGCTAATTCTCATCATGACGACCAACAACGTCATTATGGAAGCAATATTATTCCTCACATCCACTGACCACTACATCAAACTATCACTACGTCAAAACCATAAACCACATCAAACCACCACCACCCAAGCCACATTCTACAGAAGTCCTGTCGGATTCGGAGCAGATGATAGCGAAGGACTTTCACTCGGACTCTCAAATCGGAGTCGGAGCAGATGATAGCGAAGGACTTTCACTGGGAGCCTCACTCGGAGCAGATGATAGCGAAGGACTGTCACTGGGAGCGTCACTTGGCGAATCGCTTGGACTTTCGCTAGGAGCCTCACTCGGAGCAGATGATAGTGAAGGACTTTCACTGGGAGCGTCACTTGGCGAATCGCTCGGACTTTCGCTAGGAGCCTCACTGGGAGCATCACTGGGAGCTTCACTGGGAGCTTCACTGGGAGCATCACTGGGAGCTTCACTGGGAGCATCACTAAGAGCATCACTGGGAGCTTCACTTGGCGAATCGCTCGGACTTTCGCTAGGAGCCTCACTCGGAGCAGATGATAGCGAAGGGCTTTCACTCGGTGCAGAGCTCGCAATCGGAGCAGATGATAGCGAGGGAGCCTCACTCGGAGCAGATGATGATAGCGAAGGACTGTCACTGGGAGCGTCACTTGGCGAATCGCTCGGATCCTCACTGGGAGCATTACTAGTCTTCGATGATTTCGCATCGGCCTTCGATGCTTTCGCAACGGAGGGACCACCTGTCTTTTTACCCGCCTTCGCAACTTGGGGGCTTTTACTTCCTTTGCTCGTGGTTCCGGCCTGTGTGTACTCAATCCCATCCATGGACATGGAACCATCGAGGAATCCAATATCGAGTGCCGCAATATCGAATGCCAACGACATTGATAGACTCTCAGCCTTGGTGACAGCTGCTATGATGGATGCAATGGCGACGACGATGAGCCTCATGATGTAAGAGTTAGTATGGATGATAATCGGTTAAGAGGATTGGAGTACGAATCGATCGATTTGTAATGTTAAGAGTGCTCAGGAGTAGAGAGGACGTGGTGTGAAATTAGAACATGAGTTTCAGTTGCAGAAAGTAGCGATTTCCTACTCCCTTAACTTTCTCCATACTACCGATGTCTTAACAATTGACGCCTTAAAACTCTTTGCGAAGATAGTTTTTTGCGAAGGTTTTCAATTTTCACGTAGAAAGTACAGAGGAACTAGTATGTTTAAGACTTTAGCAGTTAGCAAACACTTAGCTCACCTTATTTTCAAGATGGTTTTTTGTTGTGACTGCGATGCGATGAGAAGCGACAGTCACACTTCGGTCATACTCTTCTTCTATGGTCATTCCTCTCTCCTCTCTCACGATCACATATCGTGTCACTACCTACATTCCGTGAAGGACGGCCAGTAGACTGCAGTGGCCGAGAGTTCAGAATAGTTGTAGGTGCTGCATTATATCACACAGCAAAGGAGAGGTTCGGATTTATTATTATGGCGGAATTGACAAAAGTTTGGTTACGCACGTCGGCAATTGATTCAGTATACCACCCCACCTCTATTAGTCGTGGGGGGGGTCGTCTGGGTCAGTCATTAACGAATGACTACGATGCCGACAATAGTAATACCAAGGTTATTAATTGGGGATGGACACGCGGGACTATCGTATCGGGAGGACATACCGGCGCCGATGGACTGCTGGATTCATCGGCGGATATAATGGTTGAAATTAATGACCCAAGTAATGACTACGATCGAAGGACGGTACCTATCCCCGGTAGTGTTGTTGATAATGGCGATGTGGTTATGCAAAATGATCATCGTGGAGATCGTGATGATGACGATGATGATTTGTACAATGATAATAATTATGAAGACGATGGACCACTGGGATATCCGGATGACCTCATCGTGCTAACACATTTACACGAGCCTGCCGTGGTACATTGCCTTAAGATGAGATATGAACGTGATGCGATATATACTAATACTGGTCCGATATTAATTGCTTTAAATCCATTTAAAAACTGTAGTAATTTGTACTCGGATACGGTCATGAGAAAATATTGGGAACGGGGGGAGATACGGTCACTTACGGGTGGCAGTGGGAGTGATGAGGAAGTTAAATGTATTGGTAGTGGGAAAGATGTACTGCCACCGCATGTGTATGATTTGGCAGATTCGACATATCGTAGTATGATGCTTAAGATGGATGTTGAGGGGAATAGTAGTAGCAACAGAGGAGGTAGCAGAGGAGGAGGAGGATGTGATCAATCTATACTTGTGAGCGGTGAAAGTGGTGCGGGTAAGACAGTAACGACAAAATTTATTATGCAGTATCTTGCAACACTGTCCGAACGTAAAGCCGAGGTAGTGGCGGCGGAGGCTGCCAAACACAAGTCGGTGGTAATGAAATCATCTTCCGACAAGAATAAAAAGTCCTCCAATACTACCTTCCAACGTCGGAATTCATCCGGCCATGTCGGTATAGAACAGCAAGTATTACAATCCAATCCTATCCTCGAGTCGTTTGGTAATGCACGTACAATACGGAATGACAACTCCTCACGGTTTGGAAAATTTATTGAAATACGATTTGATATGTTTGGGACACTCGTGGGTGCCTCCGTGGAAACATATTTATTAGAGAAGGTACGATTAATTAGTCAATCAGAGGGTGAACGTAATTATCATATCTTCTATGAAATGCTATGCGGGATGAATAATGATGAATTGTCACGTTACTTGTTAGGTGAACATACTGTCGAGGATTTTCGTATCACAAGTCGAAGTGGGACATATGATCGTCGTGATGGAGTACGTGATGCTGATACCTATGGTGACTTAGTCGATGCACTTGACATTATGGGCTTTGAGACTGAACGACAGTATGATTTATTTGGTATAGCCAGTGCAATACTACACCTGTCGAACCTAACAATTAATCCAACGAAAGGAGGGGAGGAGTGTGAGATAGATACAGAGAATGTACATCTGGGTCCTGTGTTGAATCTTTTAGGTGTAACACGGGAGAATTTGAACCAGGCCATGTGTTACTTTCAGATTGAAGCACGAGGTCAGTCGTATACACGTGCAGTACAGAAGGATAAGGCCGAGAAGGGACTTGAGGCACTCATGAAGGCTACATATAGTGCCCTGTTCGATTACATTGTACGTACGATTAATTTAAGTATCACTGTGAAGAAATCGGTAACCGGTGAAGGAGGAGGTAGCAGGGCAGCAACGAGAGGAGGAGGCTCCTGCAGTGCCGTCATTGGCGTTCTTGATATATTCGGCTTTGAAAGCTTCAAAACCAATTCATTCGAACAGCTATGTATCAATTACTGCAATGAATCCTTGCAGCAGCAATTTAACAGCTTTGTATTAAAGAATGAGCAGGACATATATGAGCAGGAGGGTATTAATTGGTCATTCATATCATTCCCCGACAATCAAGATGCACTCGATTTGATCTGGAAGAAGGGTTATGGGATATTAAACATCCTTGATGATCAATGTAGAGCACCTGGGACGACGGATAAGACCTTCGCGAACGATCTGTATCAAAAGCTAACGAATAAGCCACGATTCGAGGCCAATTTTCGTCAGGTTGGTGCACGTCAATTTGGAGTATATCACTATGCCGGTTTAGTCGAGTACGACACGGATGGTTTCGTAGAGAAGAATAAGGATGAACTCCCCCGTGAGGCAACGGACCTACTCCTCTCATCGTCGAGTGCGTTTGTGAGAGACCTTGCTGCAATTATCAGCTCGTCATCGGCATCACCTACCACGTCATCGGTGTCATCGGCACCATTACGAGGTGGGGCGAAGAAGAGCGTCACTGTTGGTGGTCACTTCGCGAGTCAGCTGCAGTCACTAAGGGCAAAAATTGAACTAACATCTCCTCATTATGTCCGCTGTCTTAAGCCTAATGGTCTACTCGTGCCTGATAACTTTGATCCACTAATGATTGTGGAACAATTGCGTTGTGCAGGAGTTGTTGAGGCTGTCCGCGTTAGTCGTGTGGGATACCCACAGCGATACAATCATTCACAATTTGTCTCACGATATCGAACACTGGGATTGCGTGAAATGAAGAAAGCGGCCAAGTCATCTTCACGAAGCGTAAAGCCAGTAGTGGTGCTGGTTGATACTATCTCTAAGAAGATGATGGAGATCATGGAGAAATCTCAATTACTGACATCATCACCAACTCCAAATGATAGGAAGACAAAATCCTCGGCGCACAGTGTTGATTCATTGGCAGTGGGTATTCAAGTTGGCAAGACGAAGGTCTTCCTTCGACGGCGGGCATTTGACATAATAGAGCAAATGCGTAAGGGTCATTTAGCTGTCGCAGCGATCAAGGTACAGACTATTGCGCGAGGATACATCAATCGACGCTCCTATTTGGAGTTTTGTGAGGCTAATTTACATTTGCAATGCTGGGTTCGACTTATTCTTGCCATTAGGAAGGTGCAAATAGTTCGTGAACATTCCAATTCCAAAAGGATACAAAGCATGTACAGACAATATGTAGCTCGTGCTGCGTATCTTAATGTGTTGATAATTGTTAAATGGTGTCAATCCCGTCATCGTGGAATTGTTGGCCGTGCCACCTACGAAAAGTTGGTCAAATTAAAGCGTTCTGCTACTATTATTCAATGTGTCATACGAATTAAACAATCACGTCAGATTTTGTTAAACCTAAAGCACGAAGCCAAGAATCTGCAGAATGTTGCTGGAGAAAGGGACAAATTTAGGGAGAGGATGGAGGAGATGAGAATAGAAATGGAACGAGTTAAGGCAGCGAAAATGAAAGCTGAGGATGCTGCTCAGGCGTTGAGAGAACAAGCTGGTGAAGCCAACAAGTCATCGAACTTGCAGGACGAGCTGGATCGTCTGAGAGGCGAATCTGTGGCTCACTTAAATGAGTTAGACCGTCTCAGGGGGGAATCAGTGGCCCAAATCAATGAATTAAACCACCTGAGAGATGAGTTGGCATCTGTAAAGATGAAGCTTGGAGAGGAACAAGAAAAGTCTAGGGATGCAACTGAGTGTGAGCAATATACAAAATTGCAATTGGAAACAGCCCGCGAATCTATTGCTCAGCTAGAGATGACGATATCTGAAGCTAGTCTTACAACTGAAGGCAACTTACTGCAAGATAAGCTAGATGAAGCACTTGACCTGGTTCGTATGAAAGAAGAGGAAATTAAGATGTTGAAGTGCGAGCTTAGTACAAAAGAATCTGCTTTGTCAATACCTCAGTCTCGTATATCCAGAGAAGAAGATTTAAATGAGATTAAGGTATTGAAGAAAGAGCTGAAAAAGGCAAAGATGAAAGCATCAAGGAACGACGATTCGTCCGAGTACACTTCACTGTCATTAGAATTGGAAATAAATCGGTTGAGAGAAGAAAATAAAGGCCTTCGAGAACAGAGCAGCCAACCTCCTTCTCAATCATTGGAGAAGGAGAAAAAGTTGAAGATTGAGGTTGCAAAGGTAAAGGACGCAAATAAGATGATTCTTAAGACGGCGGAAGAGCAATATGCAACTCTCAAGGATCTTGAGATGGCAAATGCCAAGCTTCAGAGTGAAAATGCAGCACTGCAAGAAGCGAGTTTGAATGTGCACACTAGTGATGCAACTTCGTCGTATAATGATTTAAAGGAGCGTCTTCATAGGGCAGAGTCAAGACTAGGTGCTGAGCATACTCGAGCAGAAGAAGCAGTGGCCCGAGAGGCTTCTCTTCGAGCAGAAATTGACAAGTTACGCAGTCGAAAGCTTGATGAGAATTGTTACGACAAGAGCACTTTCCTTCACCAATCTTCCATTGACGAAGATGAACAGCAGGATAACTCTGTTGATCTTTCCACACTTCAATACGAAATTGAGCGCCTACGAAGTGAATTGCGCTTGACAAAAGAGGCAAAGGATGACTGGGTGACTGCATCTAGTTCTGTTAATGACGACATTATTCATGAATTTAATGAGTTGAAACGCGTCTCTGAGCAAAAAGACATGGAAATTAAGAGACTCAAACTGCGTGTAAGTACCCAAGATGCAAAGTTGCAGTCCAAGGAAGAGGAAGTGACTGAGGATGATTTAAGATTTGGTAGGAGAGATAGCGGCAGCGCTAACAATACCACTGACGAGGCTGAAGGGCTCCGTGTATTGAATGAGGAACTAACAAAACAGCTTGGTTTGTACGTCGAAGAGTTAGAAGATGCAAAGGTGACACTCAAGGAAGAGAAACGTCGTGCCGAGATGGAGATGAAAGCTTTTGCTGGGGCACTATTGGGCGTGGACGATTTACGTGTTGCAGCTGAGAAAATGAGCCGCCAGCTCACTTTGATAAAGAAGAATGGTTACGATCCTACCACAGGTTTAAGTTTAATCGGTGAGGATACGACAGAAAATATCGCGGCGGCTATGCGTGCAGTTGAGGCGATGGCTAGGGCAAATCAGAGCATCGATCACCCGTCGCTATCTACAAAACCCGCCGTTACTCAACAGCAACCAGCTTTCAATTTATGGAATATTATGAACACCGTACTGAGTCCTGCTAAGCCGATTGCGGATTTCTTTGAAGACGAGACTCCAGGCGACACACTGTTCACGACGATAATTGATAAACGTGGTCCAATCAGCTCGTCCACGAACAAACCATCGAGGAGAAAGAAAAAGAAGAGTGCCGGTGGTAGCGTCATAAGCTCATTCTTCTGAGCAGTGCAGTAGTACACAACCAAGTAAAATAGGATAACATAATTGTATACTGCGTCTTTCGTCTATCTGATTGATCGACATGAATCACACTCATATCATTACTACTTCTATTCTAGCCCTAATAATTATAATCACAAACGATTCTGGACTTCAATTCTGATCTCTCCAAATAAGACTAATCTTGTGAAACATACTCTACTAGAAACCAGCAAACGCCGCTTGGTCTTTATCAGATATCTTGGCTGTGAATACCTCTGGCTTTTCTATGTGACCATAAGCGTGTGACATGTCCAGTTGGTCGCCAGAATTTGGCACCCATGGCGCTGGGTTCTTTTGATTCCGAAACTCAACAAAGTCAATGCTTGCAAATACTCTATGATTCATGATATCCTCAACGCCGTGTTGCAAATTACCCAGCCTCTCGACAGAATTAGGCTTTAGTAGGCGAGAGATTAAGTCTTTCCAGTGGAATAGCGCAGTATCCAGACCACTGCCACCACTGCTCCGAAGACTTGACAATTTGGATGGGAATTTATACTGTGCTTTGGTAATACCTTTCAGCAATGACATCTGATCGATACCAGCAGTCATGAATGGGGTTTGTCCTACAACCAATTCGTAAAACAGGCATGCAAAACTCCAATAGTCTGCTACATGATCATGGCCACTATTAAGAATGATCTCGGGTGCAATATACTCAGGAGTACCACACATTGTGTATGTTTTATCAAGCACAATCTTTGCGAATCCCATATCTATGATGACACAATAACCATTTGCATTCATCAATATATTCTCCGGTTTCATGTCTCTGTACGCAATTCGTCGATGATGAAGATATGCAAGTCCATCAATAATGCAAGAAGAATAGAATATTGCATTCCTCACTCCAATTCCTCTTACACCGTATCTTGATTGAAGTGCCATATCGTCTTCCTGACCAAACGATTTGTAATACTTTGATGCCTTCCAGTATTTATTGTCTAATTTTGTATCCTCCTCGTCTTTCGGATAGATGATATCAAATAATTCGCCGCCAAGGTTCAACTCCAACACAAAGTATAAATTGTTCTCATCTTGAAAACTTGACAACATACTCATTAGGAAAGGATGTACACAAGATTCCATTACATTCTTCTCACGCATTATCGATTCGACCATACGCTGTTTGATAACAAGTCTCTTTGAAACAATCTTAAGGGCACATGGTGGATGCTCGTTCCTTCCGTTGGATGCAACTGTTACAAGCCATACCTTGCCAAATGATCCAACGCCAAGAATCCGATGTAGCTTGAGCTTACTCAAATTAATGGCATTGGTCCTTTTTGTGACACCAGGGGAAGCATCAGCAGGGCATCGTGCAAAGAAGTCTTTCAAACTACCAACAACACATGCCAAGTCGGAAGCAAGTAAGGTAAAACACACTAGGTCCTCTTCGACATAAATTGTATTATCATCCAGCTTAGACTTGGATTGAGAACTAAGGGTATTACTACTACTATCCCTTGGGTGCTTTTCTAGTAAATCCTCAAAATAATCAAATTTTGTGAGTTTCAGTAGTGCTGGTCCATTGATGGAGCTCATTGAACCAACAGAACTTGACATCATCAACGCTCGTCCTTCTTTTATGCCGTAAAATTTTCCATAGGGAACTATTTTATCCCCCTTCTCATAATGCTCTTCCTTTAGATATCCGACGCATTTATCGACTTCGTCCAGTCGTAAACATTGAAATATTGCTGTTGATTGTAATAGCTTGGTAATGAATGAAAGCTTAAATGCCTCATCTAACGGACCTAGGAACGTCTCAAGCATAACTTTAGATACACACATTAATGTTGATTGCGTATCTGCGGTGACATTGGCAGCACGTGCTTGACCGGTAAGCAACGCTTGTTCTCCAAAGTATTCTCCATCTTTCATTAGTAAGGTTGATGAGTCAGTGGACACTAGTACTTGGCCAGACTTGATAATGTATAGTACATCACCCTTATCTCCTTTATTGATTATACGCTCTCCCGGTTGATATGTCACAATAGAAAAGGCATCGACTAATCGTCGTTGCATGGTCTCATCTACATCTGGAAAGATTTTCTTCACCGTATCCAGAAGGCCGGATCGGGCTTGTTTTTGCTGAGTCATGAGCAATGATCTAAATGTCATTTGATCAATTCTAAACAGCTGTAATAGTGTCCTGGCACGTACAGATGCGGCACGGGGTGTGTTGTAAAGCAACGCCAGCTCGCCAAATGAGGCTCCTTTAGACCCAGTACCCACTTGGGGTGGTGGATGGTCTTTTGATACACCATCATCATCTGACTCTTCCTTTACATGAAATGACACCTCGCCATCTGCAACCACGTAAAAGTAATCCCCCACATCGCCCTGCTGCATGATCCAATCTCCTTCACTGAATTCTTGAAATTCCATCGCATCAACGAATTGACGCTTGGATATATCATCAATAGCATCAAAGACAAAGTTATTTGCAATTGCTGCCAATAAGAAACTTTTGATCTCTTCTGACTTTGGGAAGGAGGGTGCATCAAATGATGATTGGACCTCCATCGGTGTTGACATTATGGGCGTGCGTGTGGATTGGTTAGGCGCCAATTGTTTGAATGTATTCATAGATTTCACAACTATGCGAAGCTTACTCCACGACCGACGTGCCTGTTGAGACGACTCCATCGTGGACGACTGGGATAGTATCCTGGATAATTTGTGCTTCTCGTGAAGGAGTATAAGCTTCTCTCGTTTTTCTGCCGCAGCGTTGTATTGTACATCATCATTGTCATACTCATCCTTCGTATAGTTAGAATAAGGGTCATCATCGTCATCAGCGACGACGCTCGGCTTGCGACGCTCAAAGCCACCACAGCATACGTTCCCCATCTTGTAGAATTCTCTTCAGTGCAAATTCATAAAAGCGTTGTCATGTTAGATATTACCTTAGAATACTTATGAATCTTTGGATAGAACTATCTTCCCTGCACCTTCGCACGTCTGGCCTGCTGTATGTCACACCTGTCGCAATGAATATTGATGTCTTTACCATACCTAGTTGAAGTGTTGGCACTGTCAAAGCTGCCTGATCAATCTGAGTATCGTAGCGCGAATGGAAAATGCCCGCGATTCATATGTCGATCTGCAGGATCTGATCAATAATATCAAGAACAACGCACCTCAACCACGGTCAGAAATTAAGCTCGTCGGGGGCACTACACCTACTCATACTCATCGTGCCAATATTAAAATTAGCTTTCGAAGGAAGGAGACATCACGAAGTGACGGCGGCCAAGCGGTAACAGACGACGACGATGACCTATTATATGAACCATGCGAAGTTGACGCGATGGATGTGGAACAGCTCCCAATTTGGGAGATGACGGGGAATGATCCATGGAGGAATAATAATAATGATGCTCCCCTCCCTAATAATTATTGCAATTGCCACCCTAGCAGTAGCGCAACATCTTCGATTGCTAATTGTGAAAGGATATTCACCGTCCCGGAAGTCTACGACGAGATTCAGATGATGGAACATGTGAATGGCATAGATGAAGATGATCATGACTGTGAAGACTGCTTCAGACCATGGAAACAACAAGCGATCAATGGGATGTTTAGAGATGACCTACGTCGATTAGGAGTACATTATACGCAGCGCAGTGACTATTCTGCTGGGGTTCCTGGAGAGGAACATCAACGGCCATTAATTGGTGTGATGAAACTTTCTACTTTAGCAGTTCAATTGTATCTCAGTATGCCCATGGAGATTAGACAATCGTTTCATCCAAGCATGCACAAGGTCCGCTTGGTTAGTGAATTGAAGAAGTCAGTGAATAATGATGACGATGACAATCACTTTCAAAAGGCATACATTATAGGATTTGAACGTAAAAGGATACATGGCTCTGAAACGTCGTTTGGTAATGATTCCTTTGTGTCGAGGAAGTCAAATAATCGCAAGGTCTATTTTAGTGAATTGAAGCGTGTACTACAAGTTCGTAAATTCACGGCCCAGGAATCAATAGATATATGGTATCAACGGGAAGACTTTGACTATTTCCGTTCTGAAATGACATTACTAGTCCAAGAAGATCAGGCATCAAGAGAATTAGCAGAAGTATGGCTCGAGGCACACGAGAATGGTAGAGGGACACGGCAATCTTCGTTTGGATCCGCAGGGGAGGAAAGTTCTATTGTTGGACGAACAACTCATTCTCGTTACCAATGGTATCATCAATACAATCACTCTCGTCGAGGACTTGAAAGGTATGCCTCTCCCGGACAGGCACGTCAAATCCTAGCCAGTTACAAAGTTGCAGTACAGAAGGTTCTGGGTGAGCAACATCGTCAACGACTTCTTAGTTGCTTGTGCCTCCCTGGATCACAAAATCCAGATCGAATTGCCAAGGTATACATTGAATACACAGCCTGGAGTCGAGATTTGGCATTAGCTGCCGGTGCAAGTGATGCCGACGCAGTCCGGACAAATTTTGATGACGACAAACGGCATACACGAGAATACTTTATGTTAAAGCAGGTAGTGGCATGTGGATTCAAGGTTCATAAACACATGCCTCAATTTATGTATCCCAAGTGTATCACTCCCACAGGCTACTTGGATGAAACGGAATCGTTGTATTTGAAAAAGAAGAGACCAGGTTTGTTAGACACAATGACTGTCAGTTTAGGTCGTTCGAAAAAGCGACAAGAAAGGATATAGTACACGAACTAGAGAATTGTCAGCAGCAGTTGGCTGGTGGTAATACAAAGCAACGCCAAGACTTTATACAACAGAGCATGGCATTGATCACAGAAACACCATTTCTTCAATTAGTGAAAGTGTGAAAGATTGTTATGATTGTTTAATCTCATGTTTGTAACTCCTAGGTAGGTAGCTTATTACTATTATCTATTTCTTCGTTATGTCTCGTATGGTATTGATTATTTTTTGATTTCACTAAAGCACTATTCTATTTATGTAGTCAAAACCTAGAGAAAAAGCTTCGCAGGAGAAGCCCACTTGAACGGAGAATGAAGAGCGTCGCCGCAACAATGAACGGCACACATTCCTGTAGAGAGGCCGCCGAACTGCGGCCTCTAGAACGAGTCCTTCGTCGCATCACGCCCTCTGTCTCTCTACTGAGACAATGCATGAATCATGCGGCTTCTGCAAATTCTTTTCCACCAGTCTATAATAGCATCGCTGAACCCTTCTTCTTTACACATACTATATTGGCTCTCTGAATTCTGCCACGCTCTAATATCCTGTGAACAATCACAGTTTCCATAAGTAAAGCCTTAATCATAAACCGCAACTCATGCACCCCATTGCATTGCATGTTTAGTAGAGAAAGCAACGCAACACACCCCATTCATAATTCATTGTAAGTGTTGAATATATAATATCATATACATAGTAAAGACTTTAGGCAAATGTTCCAGACCAGCAATCCAAGCCGTCCACGTCAATTAACGAACGATGATCGTCTACGGAATGAACAACAGCAGCGACGGTCGGTATATTTCCA
>Ga0247832_1003508_pt1 | contig 21369 bp, 14 predicted proteins | sample LaCruzMarch2015__10_FD_192407 | JGI IMG/M metagenome (GOLD analysis project Ga0247832, IMG submission 192407) | Freshwater microbial communities from meromictic Lake La Cruz, Castile-La Mancha, Spain - LaCruzMarch2015_4m | ecosystem: Environmental > Aquatic > Freshwater > Lake | place: Spain... | reverse complement strand
TTCAATCATTATTTGCTCAACGCTTCAATTGGGCTGCTACTGGCGGAGCAGCCGGTATTGCTAACTCCTTTTACGGTGCGGTTGATATTGCACGCGACCCGCAAGGAAACATTTACACCATGGATTACAGTAATCATGCGCAGCAATGCCAAGGTGATACACTTCAGCCAATTCAAGGTGGCGTCAGCACCTATATTTACAAGTTCAATGCGCAAGGTGAATTGTTATTCATGAATAGAGTAGGTCCAGTAAACGGTGCTTTTAACGCTTTTAACATCGAAACTGATGATGCTGGAAGTCTCTATTTGCTTGGCCAACCTAACGGTGTTTCTATTGTTGTGAATGAAGACACAGTGCCAACAGTTGCCTCTACTAACCAATTGATAAAAATGGATAGTCTTGGTAATTTTATTTGGATAAAGAACACTGGTGTTGCTACCAGTGGCGATGGTTGTATGTTGCAATATAGTAATGGATACCTTTACTATCAATCAGGTAATTTATCGGTGAGTAAAATAGATACAGCAGGTGTTGTAGGAGCAAGCCTCACAGCAAGTTACTACAGTTCTCCAACTGCAATAAATCGTTTATTGTTTAAAGGCTCATCTGTATTTCCGAATGGCGATTTATTGTTTGCAGCTTACTCGCCTGGCACCGTTGCGTATGGCACCGACACATTATTCCATATTGGAAATCCATTTTTAACAGCACCGTTTTTATTTCTTCGTTGCGATACCAACATGAACTTAATTTGGGCAAAATATGCCAGCAATGGTCGAGATCCTGATAATAGATTTATTCCGGTAGCCATAGATAGCAGCGATAATGTGTATGCTGCTGTGCAAGTTAATTTGGAAATGATAATAGGAAATGATACAATCCAAAGCACTGACTTTACTGGTCAGGGAACTATTATAAAGTTTGATGGTAATGGAACCGGAATTTGGGCAAAAGCCTTACAAAGTACTGGATTGGCTTATGCATGGTGCATGCAAAATGCGCCCGATAACAGCGGTCTAGTGATAGGTGGCGGATATACAGGTACAACACAAATGGGCTCCTTTACTTTAACTGCAGCCAGCCAAAGCCTGCCTTTTGTGGCCAAGTTTGATACAGATGGAAATTACATCAATGCGTTTAACTACATTCAAACCTTAGGGCAAACAGATGCACTTAGTATGTCGGGCGATGGTAATGGAAATTATTTTGTAGGTGGGAAATTGCCTAGCAGCACAGTACCTATTTTCAGTTGCACACCAGCACCTGCAAATCGTGGTTTTTATTTAGCTAGTTTTACCGAACAACCCGACATTGCGCCTACACCCACAATTATTGCAAACGGAAATCTGCTTACTGCTAGCCCTGAATTTTCAGGTGATATTCAATGGTATTTAAATGGCAATATTTTAAATAACGAAAATGGACAAACGCTCTTAGCTGCAGAAACAGGGAATTACAGTGTGACTTATTCCTATACATCAGGATGCATAAGTGCTGATACTTCTACTGTTTTAAATGTAGTCGTTAATAATATTTACGCTAATCATGGCAATTCAACTATTAGCATTTATCCAAATCCATCCACAGGATTGTTTCAAATAACAGGAATTGAAGACAATAATAGTTCTTTTGATGTTTCAGTTTGCAATGTATTAGGAGCAACTATTTACAGCTTCCCAAACATTAGCAAGAATCAAGCGATAAACATTGCTGATGCGGCTCCTGGTATTTATTTAGTGCAGGTGAAATCAAATAACACTATTTCTACATTCAAGGTTTTGAAACAGTAAAACAGCGATAACAAATTCCATTTTTTATTTTCACTTCTTACCAGTTAAAAAAGAACATCTTCTAAGTTGACTTACAGTATTTTCAAGTCAGCCGTTTGCTTAACGACTTTTTGCGCACAGCCGCCGTTTTTCAGAGGCGGGTGTGCGCTCTTATGGCCAGTACTTATTATTTACGATTCCGAAAGTATATTATATAAGTCGACATTCAAATAAACAACTTCTTTTCCTATTTTGGTTGAAGTCATTATTCCAAGTAGTTCCATCTCGCGCAAATATTTTTTTGCAGTGTTTAAACTTTTAATATCCTGGCCTAATATACTTTTCGGACTAATATATGGTTGCTCATATATCTTTTCAACTGTTTCTTTTCTCAGTTTTGGGATTTCTTTACTTATTAATGCAAGTGTATTTTCAAATAGCCTATCGATTTCAATTATCTTATTTATTGTATATAACGAAGTTTCTTCAACAGCTTTTAACATGTAAATTATCCATTTTTCCCAACTTTGACGAGTCGTTACAGAATTTAATAATTCGTAGTAATCTTCTTTGTGTTTAATTATATAAGCACTTAAATAAAGAATTGGTATATCAAGAAGACCTTTTTGAATCAGTAGTAGTATGCTCATAATTCTTCCTGATCTTCCGTTTCCATCTCTGAAAGGATGAATTGCTTCATATTGATAGTGAGATACGGCTAACTTAATCAAAGGATCATAATCGAATTCGTTATCATTATTTATATAATTGAATAAATTGTCAAGTTTTTGGTTAATAACATTTATGCCTCTTGGCGGTGTGTAGATTACTGAATTATTTATTAAGCTACTTCCAATTTTTTTAATTACGGTTTCAGTTTGTGGTGGTCTTATTTCGTCTTTTGCTTGTTTTATTTCTTGGTAAATCTTAATCACAGACTCAACACTGAAATTACCTTTTTTTTTAATTTCATTAAATCCAGCCCATAATGCATTTCTATAGAATAAAACCTCTTTTGCATTTCCTTTTATCTCAGAACTTTCCAAATGTAGAGCTTTATAAAGTTCATCATCTGTAGTAAATATATTTTCTATTTCAGAACTTGTTTTGGCTTCTCTTAGCGCAATTGTATTTACAAGCATAGATTGATTTGGTAATTTCCTTGCCAGTCCCTTTAACTCGGCTAATGCTTTATTAGCTTTATTGAGTGCTAGTAATACATTAATTGTTAAGACCTTGCTATCAATTGGAGGTAATTCGGGCAATTGATTATATGGTATATTTCGGTCATACTTTATCGAACTTGACATTAAATTCTATTTTTGTCAAATATAGCGAATAATTGACAGTTGATTAATTCGGTTTGAAATTTTGACAGATTATTAACACTAATGTCAAAATCAATTAGAATATGACAGAAGTATTTCCCATATCAATTAGATAATGCAATTGTGGAAACTCGTATTTGCCAGATTACTTAATTCAATTGTGGCCGTTTCGTTTTAATAAGATAAACTTAAGTGTATTTACATTTAATCGGAAAAAATAGAACTAATGTTATAGATGCCATGCTGCTGATTCATTTAATATTGCCAATGATTTCTAAGATACGATTAGTAAATTGTATCGATTAAATTTTGTAATTAATATTTAAAATTCACCCATTATATTTTTAAAAAATAAATTTCGAATATGAAAAAAGCTATTTTGTTACTCTTTGTTTTCACTATTCAAACAGTAATTGCGCAAATCACTGTAGATTGGCAAAGAACCAATGGCACAACTCGAGCTGATGCAGCAGATTTTCCAACTTGCTCGGTTTCCGATAATGCAGGCAATACCTATATCAGTGGAAGGACTTCAATAAATTCAGATTTGTTCTTAATGAAAGTATCCAGCAGCGGTCAACTTCTTTGGCAAAAAAGTTTTGATGTTGCGCAAACCTTCAGCGATAATTATTACTCAAGAATAACACTAGACAATCAACAAAATGTTATTCTAGCTTCTCCTGATTGGTATAACGCTGGCCTTTTTATTACAAAAGTTTCATCAACAGGAAGCATCATTTGGTCGGATACTTTGAACCCAGACACTTATTACACAGTTAGGAAAGTAATTACCGACAGTAACAATAATATATTCATCGGTGGTGAAGCTAATGGAGATATTGTTTTTATTAAATACGATCAGAATGGCGCCCTACAGTTTAATCTGAATATTGATGGAGGACTTTTCATTACCGATAATTTATGCAACATTTCACTAGACTCCAACAATGATATCATTCTCAGTTCAGACAGAGGCACTAGCGGTAGTGTTTATAAATATGGGAATAACGGAAATCAAATTTGGAATACTGTTATTACACACACTACTTCATCTCAAATATATCTAAATGACCATACCATTCTAAATAATGAAATAGTTGTTTGTGGTACATTTTATAACACGGTTGATTCTTACAGAGGTTTTTTAACAAAGTTGAGTGCTACGGGTGTTCAGAGCAGTTTTGCGGTAGATCCACAAATTTCATCTGGTTACAGCATAGTATCTGTGCTGGGCAATGAACTGGTTGTAGGTGTATACGATGCACAAGGATTTAACACAGTAAGTTCAAGTGTTAAACGTTTCACCGCAGCGCTTTCAGAAGTCTGGAATGAAGAATTGCCTTTCGGAGGAAAGATTTTTCAATTGGCAACAAATCAAAATGCTGATGTCTTTATTTTTGGCGAAGATGGCAATTTTCCTAACGTTTATAATACTGTTTACAAATACACTGGAGAAGGAAATTTGGCATGGAGCTTCGAAAACGACAGCAGTACCTATTTAGGTCGCAGCGAATTCATGAGTTTTAGTTCAAATGGAAATGTTCGTTTAACAGCACCTTACTATCACAGCAATGAACCCTACAATGAGAGCACAGACATTAAGTTGTTTGACTTGAACAGCAGCTCTGGACAATTAAATTGGACGTACCAATACGATGGAGCAGTATTGAGCGAAGACGAAGCAAATTTAATGACCAAAGACAGTCAAGGCAATATGATAATAGTTGGAACATTCGAAGCTGGATTTTCAAATAATGCAGTTGGAGTTGCAAAATATAACAGCACAGGTGATTTACTTTGGATAAGGAAGCTCGATTTTAGTAATAAAGACGACGAGCCACTTAGTATAACCTGCGATGCTCAAGACAATCTTATCGTAGCTGGATATTCAACAAATACAAATCGCGATTTCTTGCTTTTTAAATTAAATCCATCAGGTGATGTGGTTTGGCAAAAAGTATTCAATGGTTCGGGGAATAATACCGACCAGTTTAATTCTGTTGTAACAGATGCTGCATCAAATATTTATGTGGCAGGAAGAACTGCAAGAGATTTTGGAGTTGATGGTATTTTTTACGTGCACCAAGTTTATAAATACTCTCCCAGTGGAGTTGAACTTTGGGAGAACTGGGATTATTCAACCCCAACAGGAACTGAAAAAATCATACTCAGTCCATCGCAATTAATGGTGTACGTTGCTTGCGAATACTATGGCAGTTCTACTAATCCGAGCGATTTGGCTGTCTTTAAACTGCGGGCCGATAATGGCTCATATGTGAGATGGGCGAGTTACAGCGGCACGAGTAATAATAGTAACGATAAGATTAAAGGCATAGCTGTGGATAGTTTAGAGAATATCTATCTCAATGGGAGTGTCAATAGTTCTGGGTTTAAGGTTGCTGTCATTAAATACGATAGCACATTAACTGAAGTATGGGATAATATTGTGTTTTCTGGTTCGGGTACTGGAAATAAATTTTACCAAGACCAAAACCAGGACCTATTGGTTACTGTTGGAACGATAGCTTCAGATAGTGTTTCTATGATTAAGTATAATAAAAATGGCTCTATTATCTGGACTAAAAAATTACTGGGAAGCAATAACACCTTAGTTACAAACCCATATGTAAGGCAATTGAACGATGTAATGTATGCTGTTGTATCAGGTTATAACCAATTTGGTTTGTTTGTGCATAATGTATTTATTATGGATACGTCTGGAAATGTTTTAACTCAATTCATCACAAACAATACTGAAGCACGTTACCTTAGAGACATACAAACTAATGGTAATGAAATTTATACTTGTGGCTCTTTTAACGAACGAACGAACATATACACCCTTACAACAAATTATTTTATCGATAAATATACCATCAATGTTGATAATATACAAAATCAAGCACCCACCATATCTGCTATTCAAAATTCTAGTATTTGTAACAACCTTGTTACGTTTACCATACCATTTACTGTATCTGATGAAAACATTGGTTTACTTAATTTGATAGCAAGCTCTTCAAATGAAAATGTAATTCCTAATAATGCATTAACAATTTCAGGAACTGGTAATCAACAAACGTTGACAATTTCAATTCTCAGTTCCAATACTGGACAAACAACTATTAGCATAGCAGTCATTGATGAATTAGGATTAAATGTGAGTACTTCATTTTCAATTTTGCTTGAATTATGTTTAGGGAATGAAAATTTGAATTCCGATTTAATCGCAGTATATCCTAATCCAGCAAATGAACAACTCACAGTAAACCTTGGAAATCCAATGCCGAATTCGAGCATGCAAATAATTAATATTTTAGGGCAAATGCAAAAAGAGCAATTAATAATGAATAGCAATGAGATTATTGATGTTCACGATTTAGTTTCTGGAACGTATAATTTACTTATAAGAACCGATGGAAATATTGTTTCAAGGAAACTCATCCAAGTAATTCATTAATGAGTTTTTAAATAGTTTTATCCTAGTCTCATAGAGAGCTAATGGTTGCTTAGCTCTCTTACTTTTTACTATAGTTATCGGTACAGATTTATTTTTAAAAAGAGTAAATCCTAATTCTAGCATTTTATGTTCCGCAGAGTTAATCTAAGTGTTCACGGAAGTAATATTGTTTACACTGAGCTTGTCGAAGTGTTTGCGGTTCCTATTTTTGCACAGAGATTCACTATGGTCACTGAGCTTGTCGAAGTGAGGTTGTGGCACTGAGCGCACGGAGTTTTTGTTCACACTGAGCTTGTCGAAGTGTTTACTGCTGCTTATTTCTCAAGGATTTGTTCACAGAGATTGTCAAAGTGAGCTTATTCGCGTATTTTAAGATATTAATGAAAATTAGTTAAAAATGTGGTTTTTGAAGAGCCTATTAATGATTAGGTAACTGGCAATAAAATTCTGAAGGTAGTTCCTTTTCCTAATTCAGATCTGCGTACGAAAATTTTCCCTTTGTGGTAATTTTCAATTATTCTTTTGGTAAGCGAAAGACCCAATCCCCAGCCTCTTTTTTTGGAGGTGTAACCAGGTTCGAATACCGTTTTTAACATAGATTTTGGAATCCCTTTTCCAGTATCAATCACATCAATCTGGATCCATTTTCCTTTAAGCAAATAAGTAACTTCTAGAGAGCCCGGACCTTCCATTGCATCTATTGCATTTCTGAATAAATTCTCAATTACCCAATCGAATAAAGGCACATTTAAATTTACAATAATTGTTTCTTTATTTTCTGTCAGATTTTGAAGTGTGATATTTATTTTCTTGGAAGCCCTTAAGCGCATGTATGCTATGCTTTCTGTTAATACTTCTTCTAAACTATGTAAGGACAATTCTGGAATAGAGCCGATTTTAGAAAACCTTTCGGTAATCACTTCCAAGCGTTTTATATCTTTTCCAATTTCAGACAAGGTATCTTCATCGATCCCTTTCAATCTCAAGATTTCCATCCAAGCCATGAGGCTGGATAGAGGCGTTCCTAATTGGTGTGCAGTTTCTTTTGACATTCCAACCCAAACCTGATTTTGTTCCGCCCTTCGACTAAAATTAAAAAGGAAATAGGCCACTAACATAAAAAGGGCAATTACCACAAATTGAATTACAGGATAAAATTTTAATTGGGTTAATAATGCTGAATTTTGATAATAAATTAAGCAGGGGCCATATTCCGGTAAATCAATTCTAAAAGGAGTATTGTCGCCCGACATATTCTTCGTTAACTTCAGCATAGCTGTTGTGTCTGTAGAAATGGCATTACTCAAATTTCCCGATGCAATTATTTTGGTTGAAGAACTATCTGCTACAATTACAGGTACGCTTGCAGAATTTACAACAACTTCAGAAATAAACGATTTTATGATATTATCTAAAACTTCACGTAATTCAATAAATACTTTTGAATCTTGATAGTAGATGTAGTAATTATTTGAAAATCCATCATCAATTATGATGGGTTTATACCTAGTAAATTCGTTTTTAACCTTACCGCTAAATGTTGAAGCCATTTTCATTCCAGCGGTATCTACATTTGTAATATAGTTGATTCTGTTTTGCTCGTCAACAATTATTGCTGGAATAGTATTGTTTTCGCTTACAACTTTTAGATAGAATGAGCGGGCATCGTCGTCTTCCGTAATACTTAGATTTTGCGTGGCTTGTGCCCAAATTTCGGCTCGTTTTCTTTCTTCAATTTTTAAACGTTCAAATAGTCTTTCGGTGTATTGCACCAATGTAGCGCGGCTTCTAACAGCATCGGCCCAAAGCTCTACTTTTTTTCTTTCTTCTACTGCAACATTTTTTACCAGTTCGTTGGTGTAGTAAAGTGATGCAATTACAATTAATGCAGCTCCGCTTGCCAACCATAATTTCCATCTTTGTTTTTTTTGGTAAATACTCACTTCTTATTTCTCTTTGCTTAACTCGAACAATATAGCTTTTTCTTCTTTACTTAAGCTGTCGTAGCCCGAACGAGATATTTTATCTAATATTATATCTACCTGTTTTTGTTTTTCTGAAGGACTTAAATCTTTACTACGCTCCATTTTTTGACGGTGCGTAACTTTCATATTACTGTTTCTTTTGGGATTTCTAGCTCCTGAAAACAATAACCACACAGGATTTAAAAAAGCGGCAATATCCTGCCCAGCCCTGAGCCTGATTCCCCAAATAAGTCCAAACAATGCGCCACCAAGATGCGCCAAATGCCCACCTTCATTGCCAGAGCGAAGATTTATTAAATCGAGTAGAATAAAAATGATGGCCAACCATCTTAATTGGACATTCACCACTCCAAATAAATACACATTCCCATCAGGACGAAATGCGCAAACGGCTATCATGGCTCCTAATGTGGCTGCAGAAGCTCCTGCAGCGCTGGTAGTAACTCCTTCAAAAATCGGAAGAACATTTGCAGAAATTAGAAAAACGATGGCTCCTGAAAAACCCGAAATAAAATAAACATTTAAATATTTCCTATCGTCTAAATAGGTAGTAAATAGTTGGTAGCCAAAATATAACGTAAGCATATTGAATAAAATATGCAATACTCCAAAATGTATAAAAAGGTGTGTAATTAGTGTCCAAGGCTTAAAAAATAATTGCAATAAATCACCAGGTAAAACTAGCTGCTCAATAATTAAATCGCCAACAGCATCTTGTTTCATTAAATGCAGCACCGAAAGCGGCACATATAATAAAGCAAATATTGCGACATTAATAATGATTAATCGGATGCCAACTCCCGAACGTGCCCAATATGATTTAATATCATTCATGTTTATAAAACGTTCTTATTGCTTGCTTGTTTTTTCCACAGTAAAATAAGTAAAATCCCGAATAACATACCACCTAAATGCGCAAAATGACCTACATTATCTTCGAGGTTATTTCTCAGACCTAGCAACAATTCCATTCCTCCAAATATAAGCACAAAGTATTTCGCTTTCATTGGTATTGGGGGAATCAAAAGCATGATAACAGAATTTGGAAATAACATTCCAAAAGCTAAAAGCAGTCCGTAAATAGAGCCAGATGCACCAACAGTAGGAGTATTCAATCTAATATCTGTTACTTGATTTACAATTTGAACAGATTCTTGTAAATAACCCGGGTTTAATGGGTCGGCATACCAAGCTTTTAAAAATTCATTTACGCCCTCATTTTCATAAGAACCTGGTAAGTAATTAGATACAAAGTGCTCGAATAAATTGTAGCCTGGGTTGTTCATATAGAACACTGCTGAGTCAAACATAGGTTGTAATAACACAGTGGTTGAAAAAACATTTATTAAACCAGCACCAATGCCTGTTACAAAATAAAATATAATGAATTTTTGTGCTCCCCAAAATCTTTCCAAAACTGAGCCAAACATCCATAAACCCAGCATGTTAAAAAACAGATGTGTAATTCCTCCAGTATCGTGAAGAAAAATATAACTTACTAGCTGCCAAGGCTTAAAATATGCAGAATTCCAATTGTGCAAACCGAAATTTTTAACAACATCAAATTGGAAAAATTCTGTTGCTGCAATATTTAACAAATGACAAACTACAGTAATAATAATTAAATTTCTAACTGTTGGTGGGGTAGAAGGGCGTGCGCCGAATGATGGATTCATTAGGACAAAAATAGATGATTTTTATTTGCTTAAATAGTATTAATCAAAGGTTGAGAAGTATTTCAAAAACTAATTGGAAGTTTGCTTGCTCAAAAGCTCAATTCCTAGTCCATATTTGTTTGAAATTTGAACTAATCCATTGGTTATTGAGAGGCCTTTTGCGAGATCTTCTTTTAAGAGCAGCGGTCCATCCATATCTACAAAATCTAACTGAGGAAGAAATTGCGCCACGGCTGCGGTACCAATTGTACTTTCGTTCATACTGCCCATCATTACATATAGACCTAAGTTCTGAGCAGCTTTTACCATTCTCAGTGCGGGTGTAATTCCTCCGCATTTGGTAAGTTTAATGTTTATTCCATGAAAACTACTGGCGCAGATTTCTACATCTCTTTCTTCCACACAACTTTCATCTGCAAATATTGGCATGTGAGCGTGTTGCATGATTTCTTGCATGCCTTTCCAATCTTTTTTAGAAATAGGTTGTTCAATTAATTCAATTCCTGAATCGTTTAGCTTTTTAATTTTTTGAATGGCTTCAGCCTTTGTCCAGCCTTCATTTACGTCAATTCTAAATTTACTTTTACTTCCTTTTTTTAATTGATTCAATAATTGAAGGTCATCTTTAAATCCCATTTTAATTTTATAAATAGGAAAAAGATTTTGCTTCATTTTATGTTGCATCGCTTCCAAAGTATCAATTCCAATGGTATAATCAGTGAGTGGAATATTTTCCCATGGAAATTGCCACATTACGTGAAGGGGTATTTTACTCAGTTTTCCAAACCAATCCCAAACGGCCATATCTATTGCACAACGAAGAAAAGAATTGTGCGGAATAAGTCGAATTAAAAGCTCATAATATTCTTCTGGATGCGAAAAATCGGCAGCATTTAATTCCTTTAAATTAGCCAATAAATCGGCTTCCATTTCTTCAACCGTAACATTGTAATAGTTAATTGCAGGTGCTTCGCCATAACCGGTTATTCCATCTTTTTTAAAATGAATAATCAACGTTGGTTGATGCGTTTTAATTCTATTACCTGCAATTTGGAAAGGGTAATGAAATGGCAATGAATAGCTGAAATGTAGAATCGACTGCATGTTTACAATCAATTAAAAATCAAAATAAAGCGATTTTGCTTTTATTAATTCATAATTTTCTTTATCGAATTCAAACAAACGAGCCCTTTTATGAGGCACTCCTTTTTGTTTTTCTTGCAAAGGTTTTAGAAATCCTTTGTTTAATATTTTTCTTCTGAAATTTCTTTTGTCGAGCGTAGTGCCTAAAATTGTTTCATACACTTTTTGCAATTGACCTAAAGTAAATTTCTTAGGCAATAGCTCAAATCCAACAGGTTCAATTCGTAGTTTGTTTTTTAAGCTATTTAATGCAGTTGTAAAAATCTGATTATGGTCGAAAGCCAAATCAGGAACTTCTGAAACCGGGCACCAAAATGCTTTTCTTGCGAATGAGGCAGCCGATGGTGCATAATCTCCAATTTTAACCAAAGAATAATATGCAACTGTAATTACCCTTGCAGTTGGTAAATCTCTCACTTCATTCAACCACTGTGCATCGGCAGCATTTTTAACACGGTCAGGATTTCCGAAAGTAAAAAACTGCTCCAAAAATATATTATCGAGCATCGTTAATTCTTTCAAAACGCGCTTGGCAGAAGTGTCCAAATCTTCCGCATCGTCTACCAAGTTTCCAGGCAATGAAAATCTCTTAGTGTTGTTTTGTGGATTTGCAAGATCTCGCTCAATAAGTAATACTTTCAATTCACCTTCATCAAAACCAAAAATAACGCAGTCAACAGATACATGCGGATTTAATTGGTGTTTTTGTTGTTCATCAAGGGTCATAATGGTGAATTCTTCCTAAAATTGCGGTGGCAAAACTACACTTTATCTCTAACAAATATGGAACTTCCATAGTTAATTCATCATTTTTTGGTTGCTTTGTGCATCAAATGTGAATAAATCTAACAAAGCTTTAGTCAAAGTGTCCGAGTAACACTTATATTTGCTCCTTTGTTTATGGAAACTAAAAAAATACAAAAAATAGGCGTTTTTACCTCAGGTGGTGATGCTCCAGGCATGAATGCTGCAATTAGAGCGGTAGTAAGGGCTTGCATTCATTATAACATCAAAGCTGTAGGAATTTACCGCGGTTACGATGGTTTAATTGCTGGCGATATGGAAGAATTAAATAGCCGCTCTGTTTCTAACATCATTCAGCGTGGTGGTACTATTTTGAAATCTGCACGTAGCATGGAATTTAAAACTCCAGAAGGCAGAAAAAAGGCTTTTGAAAATATTCAGAAATTTGGTATAGATGCCTTGGTTGCAATTGGCGGAGACGGCACATTTAGAGGCGCACAGATATTTTCAGCAGAATACAATATTCCTGTAGTTGGAATACCTGGAACAATAGATAACGACCTTAACGGAACAGATTTCACAATAGGGTACGATACTGCTGTAAACACTGCAGCATCAGCTATTGATAAAATTCGTGACACAGCTTCTTCACATAACCGATTGTTTTTCATTGAAGTAATGGGCCGACATTCGGGGCAAATAGCATTAAGAAGCTCTATAGCAGCCGGTGCTGAAGCCACGTTGATTCCTGAAATACCTATGAATGTTGAAGAATTGGTAAATCTCCTTGAACATGGTGCAGGAAGAAAAAAATCATCCAGTTTGGTTGTGGTAGCTGAAGGCGGAAAACCCGGACACTCTATAGATTTGGCGAGAGAAGTAAATGAACGTTTTAATCATTACGATACAAAAGTTACCATTTTAGGACACTTGTTAAGAGGAGGTTCTCCAACTGTTGCTGACAGGGTTTTGGCAAGCCGAATGGGAGTTGTAGCTGTTGAAAGTTTGTTAAACAACAAATCGGGAGTTATGATAGGTATTGTAAATAATCAAGTTAATTTTACGGCCTTCGATAATGCCACCACTAACGTAGATAATTTCGACAGCGAAATGCTACGAATTGCGGGCATATTATCAGTTTAAAATGGTGCAAAAAGAATACAAGCATTCAAAGTTATTTCCCGATTTGGAAGAAATTCCTAAGGAGGCAGCTATTGATATTCTTGAACAAAAGGTATTTCTTTCTGGAGGTGAAATAAAGCAATGGAATGGTCCGTTTTCTAAATTGTATTCACCAATTTATGTTCATTCAAATGGAGAATCTGCACCTAAATACTTAGGCTCTTATCCTGAAATGAATGGTGAAGCTGCCATTGAAGTAATGCAAGCAGCTAAACTTGCCTATAACCAAGGAATGGGCGAATGGCCCACCATGCAAGTAAAGAATAGAATTATTCACGTTGAATTATTTTTAACCGCATTCCTAAAAACCAAAACAGAAATTGTAAAGTGGTTAATGTGGGAAATTGGTAAAAATAAAGGCGACTCAGAATCAGAGTTCGATAGAACAGTAGATTATATTATTGATACAGTTGAAGCGCTCAAAGAACAAGATAGAAATGCTTCTAAATTGGAGTTAAATTCAGGAATTTATGCACAAGTAAAACGCGGCCCTATTGGCGTGGTGCTTTGCATGGGACCTTACAATTATCCACTTAACGAAACTTTTGCTACACTTATTCCTGCCTTAATAATGGGCAATGCAGTAATTTTTCGTCCTGCTAAATTTGGAATTTTACTCATTCACCCACTGCTTCAAATTTTTAAAGATTGTTTTCCAAAAGGTGTCATCAATGTTATTTATGGTGATGGGAAGGAAACAGCTGGGAAATTAATGGAATCTGGCGGAATTGATGTACTAGCATTTATCGGTTCCAGCAAAATTGCGAATCTGCTAAAAAGACAACATCCAAGCCCTAACAGACTTCGTTCTGTTTTAGGTTTAGATGCCAAAAATCCGGCAATTGTTTTGGCCGATGCAGATTTAGAAATTGCAGTAAACGAATGTGTAAATGGAGCGCTAGCTTTTAACGGACAAAGATGTACAGCACTTAAAATTCTATATGTTCAAAAAGAAATTCTTTCCCGTTTTCTTGAGTTATTTACCCACAAAGTAGAACAACTCAAAGCGGGAATGCCTTGGGAAAAAGATGCATATATTACGCCCTTACCCGAGCCAAATAAATCTCAATACTTAAAAGAATTAATAGACGATGCTATAATAAAAGGAGCATCAATTTTAAATGAAGGTGGAGGCGTAAGTTACCAAAGCATTTTCTTCCCAACCGTATTGTTTCCGGTTAATAAGAGCATGCGCATTTACAGCGAAGAACAATTTGGTCCCATTGTTCCCATTGTACCTTTTGATGATATAAGCGAACCTTTAAATTATATTGTTGAAAGCAATTATGGTCAACAAGTAAGTCTTTTTAGCAATAATGCAGATACTTTGGCAAAACTTATCGACCCATTAATCAATCAAGTTTGCCGAATCAATATCAATACAAAATGTCAACGCGGGCCTGATGCTTTTCCTTTTAATGGAAGAAAAGATTCAGCCGAAGGAACCTTAAGTGTAATTGATGCATTGCGTGTTTTTAGCATTAGAACTATGGTTGCCACCCGCGATACTGAACAAAACAAACAAATTTTCACTCAAATATTGGAAGGCCGAAAATCTCATTTCCTTTCCACAGACTTTTTACTTTAAGAAAAAAACTATGCTATTAATCGCCGACAGTGGTTCAACGAAATGTGACTGGATGCTCATCAAAGAAAATGAAGAGGCTCAGAGTTATAATACAATGGGTTTTAATCCTTATTTTCATAATGAAGCAGTAATTTCAAATGCCATTCGCCAAAACAACGAGTTATGTGAGATTGCACCAAGCGTAACCATTTTATTTTTATACAGTGCTGGATGTTCCAGCAAAGAACTGAAACTTGTAGTGGAACGAGCACTTCGTTCAGTTTTTGTAAATGCGAACATTTATGTTGACCACGATTTAGTGGGCGCGGCATTCGCTACCTGGGACGAAAATCCTGCAATTACAGGAATTCTGGGAACAGGTTCTAACTCTTGCTACTTCGATGGTGATATTGTGAAACAAGCCAATTCAGGTCTTGGACTTGGTTACATTTTGGGTGACGAAGGAAGCGGTAGTTATTATGGTAAAACTTTGCTGCGCGATTACTTGCACAATAAGCTGCCTGACGAACTTTACGATTTACTGCGCAAAGAATATAAACTCAACCGTGATGTAATTGTAGAAAACGTTTATATGAAACCACATGCAAACGTTTATTTAGCATCATTCATGAAAATATTATCAGATAACAAAAAACTAGAATGGGTGGAAAACTTAGTAAATAAAGGGATGGAAGACTTTTTCCTTTCGCACGTAACTTGTTATAAAAATTATCAAAGAGTACCCGTACATTTTATCGGTTCTATTGCTTTTCATTTCGAAGATAACCTTAGAAATGTTGCTGATAAAATGTCTATTCAAGTGGGAACAATCATTAAAAAGCCAATTTTTGGTTTGGTAAATTACCACATGAAAAATCACTTTTCTAAAAAAACTTCTTAATCACGAAATTTATAAATAATGCCTCAACAGCAACAAAATTCAACCACACGAAACATACCCGTTGGTAATTATTCATCACATGTCATCAATGGTCAACAAATCGTTTTCAATGCCGATAACGCTCAAATTATAGCTACTGTTTATAGCTCAGGAATCATCAGGTTTCGAATCGCCAGAAAAGGATTTAATTACTCAGGTTTTTCTTACGCAGTAATTCAGCAACCTCAAAGTATTGATATTGACATACAAGAAGATGCTCATAAATTTTTCATCAATACCGAGGATTTACATGTAGTAATTACCAAAAATCCTATGCGCATAAGCGTGTATAATGCGAGTGGTGAATTGCTAAACGAAGATGATAAAGCTTTCGGAACATCTTGGTTAGGAAACGAAGTTACTACCTATAAAAAACTTCAAGAAAATGAACGTTTCATTGGTTTAGGAGAGAAAACTGGAAACCTCGATCGCCGTGGAAAAGCCTATGTAAACTGGAATACCGACAATTTTGCTTACCCAACAGATGGAGATCCGCTTTACTTAACGGCTCCATTTTATATTGGATTAAACGATCATTTAGCTTACGGAATTTTCTTCGATAACTCTCACAAAACAACCTTCAATTTTGGTTGTTCCAATAACCGTTTCTCTTATTTCCAAGCAGAAGATGGTGATATGGATTACTATGTAATTTATCAGCCAAGCATTGCAGGTATCATTGAGCAATACACTTGGCTAACAGGTAGAATCGAAATGCCGCCAAAATGGTCATTGGGTTTTCAGCAATGTCGTTATAGCTACTATCCTTATCCGGAAGTACTCAATGCTGCAAGAACCTTTCGCGAAAAAGACATTCCTGCCGATGTACTTTACCTGGACATTCATTACATGGAAGCTTACAAGGTTTTTACTTGGCACAATAAGCGTTTTCCCGATCCTGTGGCACTCATGAAAGAACTCAAAGAAATGGGCTTTCACGTAGTAGTTATTCTCGACCCTGGTGTGAAAGTAGAAAAAGGATATCATGCTTACGAAGATGGAAAAGCCAAAGATTTGTTTGTAAAATATCCTGATGGTGAAGAATATCAAGGGCAAGTTTGGCCAGGCTGGAGTGCATTCCCAGATTTTACCAAAGAAGAAGCACGCAATTGGTGGGGCGAACAAATGAAAGTGCTCACCGAAAGCGGCGTTGAAGGGTATTGGAACGATATGAATGAGCCCGCAGCTTGGGGACAACACATGCCAGATTTAATGGAATTTGAATATGAAGGCGATGGAGGAACACATAAAAAATCAAGAAATGTTTACGGAATGCAAATGGCCCGTAGTACCTTCGAAGGAGGTAAGAAACTGCTTCAAGGAAAACGTCCATTTGTTTTAACACGTGCCGGTTACAGCGGTATTCAGCGTTATGCAGCCGTTTGGACTGGCGATAATGTTAGCACCGACGACCATATGATGTGTGGTGTACGTTTAGTAAACAGTCTTGGCCTTACTGGAATTCCTTTTACAGGAAACGATGTTGGCGGTTTTGCTGGCGAAGCTACACCAGAGTTATTTGCCCGTTGGATTGCGTTAGGCACCTTTTCTCCATTCTTCCGTTCTCATAGCATGGTAAACAGCCGCGACTCAGAGCCTTGGTCTTACGGTGAAGAAGTAGAAGATATTTCGCGTAATTACATCAAATTACGTTATCGCATCATGCCTTATTTGTACTCCTTGTTTTACGAAAGTTCGCAAACAGGTATGGCCATAGCACGTTCATTAGCTATTAATTACAGTCATGATGCTATGATTTTCGACAGTAATTATCAGAACCAGTACTTATTTGGTCCAGCGTTTTTGGTAATTCCGGCTTTAAGCACCACTAATTTTCACAAGGCATACTTCCCGGAAGGCACTTGGTACAATGCTTACACTGATAAATTGGAAGCAGGTAAAACCGAAAAAATACTTGAGTATGGCAAAGAAGTATTGCCACTATTTGTAAAAGCGGGTTCTATCATTTTAATGCAGAATTCCATAACCAATTTGCACAACCAAGTTCCAAAAGATTCTTTAGAGACTCATATATATCTTGGCGGAGAAACCAGTTTCCAGTATTACGAAGACAATGGTACCAACTATGAAAATAAAGAAGGTAAATTCCTAACCCGTAATTTCAATTTAAATGCGAATTCATTACAAATTGAAGCACCGCAAGGCAATTTTACAAGCCACTTTAAAACAGTTAAAATTTACCTACATGGATTAGCTGCTAGCATAAAATCAGTTCAAGTAAATGGCGCAGTAACAGCACTTTCTTATGAGCATTATCGCTTCATAGAGCCCGTTTCCGACTTCGACCCTTATCATTTTCCACCAGAAGAACCATTACAAATTTCTAATTTAGCATACGTAGAGATTCCGTTGAGCAACAACGAGTTGAAACTTACCTGGTAACATTTTTTTAAACGCAATTTCAAAAAGCCGATTCATAAAACAGTCGGCTTTTTTTGCTTTTAAGACAATTTTTCATTTTGGACGTGCCCTTTCAGGTAGTGTCTAAAAAAGTGTGTATAGGATTCCTTTCTTAGTGGTGTAAAGTTGGTTAATTTTTCATTCTGTCCAATTGAAGTTTTTTATGTCATTATTTAATTTAGGTATTTTCCGATCATAAGCTTTTCTTGAGAGTGCGACTTGCCCGAGCAGAAGTATTGCTGCATCGGGGTTTGGCAGTGCCCCACGCATTCTTAAAACACGTTTATAATCTCTATTTAGTCTTTCGATCCAGTTTGTACTGTAAATCATTGAACGGATATTACGATCGAAGGCCAAGTATGTAAAGTAAAGCATATATCTAGGTTCGTGTTTTAGATAATTAAACGCTTTGTATTTATTCGACCAACGATCTAAGAACTCAGCAAAGCGTTGATAGCCTTTTTGTGGACTATCCATCGGATCATCTAAGGTAAATACAGTTTTGAGATCTGCTTGTAATGCAGGTCGATCCTTGAGATGCACTTTTCGATCTAAGGCGCGTTTTAAATGAACAACGCAGAGTTGATGTGCAACACTTCCATAAACAGCCGCGATAGCGTCTTCAATGCCTTTTAAACCGTCGGATACGACAAGTCCAACTTGTTTTACCCCACGCAGATAAAGTTGTTGCACGATCTGCTGCCAACCAGTACTACTCTCAGTTGGTGCATTTACCACGCTAAGTACTTCACGAGTGCGGTCAGATCGAACACCTAAAACAGTGTAAAAGGCTTCTTTACGAACCATCGCATCACGTCTCACTGCCACGAACGTGCAATCAATGTAAAGAATCGGATAATACGCATCTAACGGACGTTCTAACCAAGCCTGGATCTCTTCTCGAGCAAAGTCCATCATCTGACTAACTCGCTGCTTGCTGTAGTGCTTCCCATAGATATCATCAAAGATATCACCGATTTGCTCGGTGGTTAGTCCAGCTGTATACAAGCTAAAGCTTAACCGCTCCATCTCAGCCTGCTGATCCTTAAGTACATTTAGCAATACAGGATAAAACGATCCATAACGCGTACGGGGAACACGCAACTCCATCACCCGGCCGCCCCCAAAGGCGCGCCGGGGGCGATATCCATTGCTCTTATCAAAGTTCGCTTGGTTATGCACTTCTCGTTCGGCATTCATCATTGCCTCCAAAAAAATCTTCATTAAATGGCTGTAATCGCCTTGACTACTTTGCAAATCAGATACAATCTGTGTAACTTGCTGGTCACTAAAATTTAGGGTTTTCATCTGAAAATGGTTTTGTCGTTATTACCACTAAGATGGAAACCCTTACTTATTTTTCATACACACTTTTTCTGGACAGTATCAAAGCAGATTCACGAATACCATTAAAAACAGACTTATTATGAGCCTAAATCCGCTCGGAACCTCAGATAGTAAATGACGCCCTTTCAGGCGTCTTTTTTCGTTAAACGGTTTTTACAAATATGCACTATATAAGATAATTGAACTTAAAACCTAAGTAAACATTAATCTAACAATAGAACTACATTGTTTGATACGTGAATTGCACTCTTTAAAAAGTATTAATGTATTCTAATTGGTAAAAAATATGAATTCTATACCCAAAGCTAAGGTGAGTGCACAAATCTGTTTAGTATCTAGGTTAATTTATAAAAAAAAGAAGGTAAAAAAGTGGCTTATGAGGTTAAAAAATAATGAGTTTTCATCAAAATTTAGAAAACAAAACCTTACATATGTAAGAAATTTTTAAAATAATTTGCGATAAAAATCATAATTTAAAAATATAATAAACTGTATTTCAATACTATATGAAATATCTATACGTATTAATACCTATAGAGTATAAAAATAATTGTAACCTTTTTTGTAAAAGTGATGTAAGATTATCTATCTTTACCACCGCTAACCTAATTAACTAAATATAACTATGAAAAAAACAAACTCAATTAAATTAGTAGCTGCATCTTTTTTGATGATAGCTGCAGGCGTTTCTGCAAATGCACAAACGGTAACAGCATCTGGTTTCGTTGGAAACCCTCTTGCTACACAAGGGAGCACTTTACCAACTTTAATTAGCACACCAGTTGCAGCTAGATCAAATCCTGCAAATGCATTAGGTCTTGCTGATAATTTAGATAATGGCGCTGCTCCTATTGGATTTTATGCTTTAGGATTTGGCGGAACAATTACGTTAGAAATGAGCGGACCTATTTGTAATACAAATGGTTCAGCACCAGATTTAACAATTTATGAAACATCTTATGGAACTCCTTCTTGTAATTCATATCCAGAAAAAGCAAGAGTAGAAGTTTCTCAAGATGGTTGCAAATGGGTAGACTTAACTGAAGCTGAACCAATTTGTCAAAATGCTTCTTTAGACTTAGGTTGCTTACCTTGGGCAAAATACGTTAGAATCACTGATGTTTCAGTTTCAAGTAATTTTGGATCAGGTGCAGATGGTTTTGATGTTGATGCTGTAGAAGGTATTGGCGGATGTGCTGAGCCAGCTGAAACAGGTTTATCTCGTTATGCTGCTAATAGCGCAAATGCTACACAAGGTCTTGCAGAAAATGGTGGTGGAATTACTCCATTCAGAAGTAATTCTACACGTATGTTAGGCTTGCCATTGAATCCTTTAGATTTCTTCGCAAATGATGGTTCAACTTCTCCTGCAAATAACAATTTCTTTTCATTAGGAAATGGTGGAGTTGTAGTATTATCTTTCCCATACACATTATTTAACGGTGACGGTGCTGACATAAAAGTTTTTGAAACTTCTTTCGGAGATAAAGCTTCTCGTTCTTGCGGTAACTACCCAGAAAAAGCATCTGTGGAAGGTTCTTGCGATGGAGAATCTTGGTTCCCATTAACTATTTTAGAAGGTGATGCTGGAAACGGCGAAGTTGCTGGAACGAATGTAATTTGCCGCGATGGTATCTTAGATTTCAACGGTAATGATGCAGTAAACTACATTAAAATTACAGATCTTACATTTGTAGATAACACTAATTTCCCAGGAAACGGTGATGGTTTTGATGTGGATGCTGTTGTTGGTATTCAAGGATGCGCAGATGTTACTTCTAACGGTAAATTCGCACAAATTGCTGAT
>Ga0247832_1003506_pt1 | contig 21374 bp, 27 predicted proteins | sample LaCruzMarch2015__10_FD_192407 | JGI IMG/M metagenome (GOLD analysis project Ga0247832, IMG submission 192407) | Freshwater microbial communities from meromictic Lake La Cruz, Castile-La Mancha, Spain - LaCruzMarch2015_4m | ecosystem: Environmental > Aquatic > Freshwater > Lake | place: Spain... | reverse complement strand
GACCAGTCCGACATCCGCCCCGAGGCTGCGCGGCTTCGCACCTGCGCGTCATAGGCGGCCCCGTCCAGCAGCCCGGTGGCCAGATAGGACGCGGACCCCGCCCCGATCGTCCCTTCCTGCCAGTCGACCATCCCGGCGGCGATCGACCGCAAGCGGAACACCTGCCGCAGCGCGGCATCGGCAGGCGCGGTCCAGGACCATTCGATCTGCGCCACCCCGCCGGTGCCCGCAACCGCAGCGCCGGACAGTCCGGTGATCTCCGGAATGGTGTCCTCGTTCTCGACGGCCAGGTTGACTGGCCGCGCAGGCTCCTCGACGGCCGCGTTGAAGTCGTAATCGGCCTCGGTGGCGCTGACCCCCTCGATGGCAAAGCTGATGCCATCCGAATTGCGCTCCAGCTTGGTGACCTCGATCACCAGATCGCGGCCCAGGGCGGCACTGGTGATCCGCACGAACCGCTGCCCGATCACCTCATATCCGATCAGCTTGATCGTGCCCGACACCCGGAAGTCCGGCCGCGCGGCACGCGCCAGCAGCTTGGCCACCCGCGCCGCCTGGTTGTGGCTGTCGATCGCATAGCACGGCTCTTCGCGCCGGGCCTTGCCTGCCTCGACCACGAAGGCTCCGCTGGGGGCCTCTCGCCATTGCCGCGACGGCTCGATGTAGGTCACCACGAATTCCCCGGCCACATCCGGCCCGAATTCCTGATCCCCGATCCGCAGGCTCAGGAAATCCCGGTCGGTCAGCGTGACCGTGGGCGCGATCCAGCGCCCCACCTTGAACCCGAGCTTGCCGTCGGGCCGCTGATACCACCAGGCCCCGCAGGCGAGCCCCATCGTGTCGCGCACGGTTTCCCAGGGCGCGCTGTCGTCCAGCGTCAGGTTGATCGTCCAGCGCAGCTGCGTCCCGCCGTCGCCGTTGGTCACCAGCTGGTCGCAGATGTCTGCCTCAGCCGCCACCTCGTCCCAGTCCACCTCGCGACCCCAGAATGTTGCCTCCCTGGCGATCACCAGCGCCGCATTCGCGCTGTAACCCGTGCTGTCGTCGCGCGGATCAAAGATCTGATCGTCCCCGTCCCAGACCGGCGTGGCCTGCCACTCCATCCCGGACGGATAGACCTCGGTGAACTCATCGCCGCTGGCCCGCCGCGCCTCGAGCACCACATAGGACAGCCCGGCAAAATCATGGTCGGCCGTGATTTCGCCGAACACCGCCCGCAGCACCGGGTCCGGGGCCTGCCCCGCCGCCCCGCGATAGGCGCGCAGCGCGCCGTGGCCCGCCATCGGCGCGGTGGTGATCTCGCTGTTGGCGTCGACCTCCGCCTCGCGGCTGTCCAGATACCACTGCACCAGCCCCTTGGTCCGATGCGCCGCGATCAGGATCACATTGTAGCGGGTCGGCTTCGACGTCGCCGTCAGGATCGGCGTCGTGCCGGTATACCCCGTGATCTGCTGCACGTCCGTTCGAAACCCGGTGAACCCCATCGGGCCGCCCTTGCGCACCCGGCCATAGATGCGCTCCATCGGCGCACGCTCCTGCGCGAAGTTGCGCATCCGGTCGGCAGGCGGCGGCACGCGCGGGCGGGGGGCCAGCCGGGCCGCGACAGATGACAGCGCCAGACTGCCCGCGATCCGCAACCCAAAGGTCAGCGCGCTGAATCCCAGGGTCCCCGCCGCAACGCCGAAGATGCTGGTGACCGCGCCAAACCCGGCCCCCCCGATCAGGAACCCGACGGCCGAGACCAGCGGCCCCGCCTCCGCTGCCTGCGGCACCAGGATCGCCGTGCTGCACAGCAGCGCCGCCAGAACGACCCGCCTCATTGCGGCACCGCCCAAGCGGCGAGAACCTTCAGCGGCGTCAACTCCATCGCCCCCCCTTCGACCTTGATGCCCCACAACCCGTCCCCGATGCACAGCGCGGCATGCGGCAACATCACGCCGTCCAGACCGACCAGCAGCAGCCCGATGTCGCCGCGCCCCGGGTCGGCCGTGCGCACCAACCCGACCGCATCCATCCGCTGCCCGAACACCCGCAACGGGTCGGTGAAAAACCGCGTTTCGCGCTCGCATTCCCCGGCGCTGCGATAGGTCAGCCGCAGACCCTCGGCCGGGTCACGCCCGACCCTCTCCTGCACCCAGTCGGCCACGGCCAGCGCGCAATCGAACACGCCCCATTCGAACCGCCGGGCCTGCCAGCGGTTCAGGGTCAGAATCACCGGGTCCATCGTCAGAACAGCTTTTCTTCGGGCCGGTATTCGGTCGGGATGCGGTTCAGGCTGGGGTTGGCGGACCCGATCAGCCGGGCATGATCGACGGTGCTGTAATACAGCCCCCGCGCCTCGTTGCGGCCCGCAAACACCCCCTCATAGCTCAGCGTCAGCCGCCGCTGCATCGGCCCCATCATCGTGGCACTGATCGACCGCATCTCGAACGCCGCCATCCGGATCGGCGCGACGACGGGGGCATAAATCTGCTCCATCGCCGTCAGGACCTGCACGTAAAACGTGATCGCCCGCCCCCGAATATAGTCCGACCCCAGATCCATGATCTCCCCCACCAGATCGGGCAGGTCCGGGTCCTGAAAGAACGTCATTGCGAGCTCGCCCGCCGGGGCCACCCCGTTGATCGGGAACGGCACGGTCGGCACAGTCAACAGGACGGTGCCCCACCAGACGGTGTCATTCACGTCGGTGAACTTGCCATCCTGCCCCAGCAGGAACCCGAAATCCCCGTCCGGCGTGTTGATGTTGACCAGGTCCAGCGCACCGACCACATCGGCGCGCGGATTGAACCCCACGGGAAAGAAACTCATCGCGTGATCCATTCCGTCAGCGGCAGCACCGGCGTGCCGACGCGGGACACACCATAGGGCGCAAGCCCCGCCCCCGGATCGTCCAGCGTGAACACGCCCCGCGCCTCCAGATCGACCAGCCCGCCCTCCGGCACCGCCACCGCCAGCCGCTCCACCGTCAGCGTCACGGTCGCCCCGCTGCCGCTGCGCCCGACCACCATGAACGGCCAGTCGAGGTAGGAAAGGATCGCCCCCACCGCCACCGGGCGCAGCAGCGGCCGCTCATCCACCACCAGGCTGGTGGCCCCGGCGGCGGCGGCGGCGGTCACCTCGACCTTGGGCCGCAGTTCGGTGAACTGGCCCGCCTGATAGGCCGCCCACAACTCCTGCCACGACCCGCTGACCGTGCTGACCACCAGGGGGTCGACCATCGGCACGCGCAGCGCCCGCACCCGGCCCTGCAACGATGTCAGGATCGCCCGATAGGGCGCGACCATCGGCGGCGGCAGGATCAGCGGCAACTCGCCCCGCCACCGCGCAAACCCCACCATCACCGTCTGGTCGCCACCGCCCGCATCGGCCCCGGCCGACTGCCCGCCCCAATCCACACGCCAGCCGATGCTGGTCGCCCGCACAAAGACACGGGGCAGGTCGATGATCGTCCGCATCAGGTCGTGCCCCGCGCATCATAATCCTGCAGCGATGCCCCCAGCCCGCGCTGCTGCGCCGCGTTTCCCGCCTGCACGATCTGGATCGCCTGACCCCGCGCCTGCCGCAGGATGCTGGCCTCCAACCCCGGCGCCAGCGCGATCATCACGGACGAACTGCCCCCTGCGGCCTGCACCCCCAGCTTGCCGTTGCGCCCGCGCGTCAGGGGCATGATCGCCTCCGGCCCCGCCTCGCCCATCACCCCCAACCCGCGCCCCATGGCAAAGGCCGTGGCCCCCTGCACGATGCCCCCGTTGGCGAACTTCTGCAGGCGGCCTGCATCGAACACGCCCCCCTCGGCAAACCCTAACACCGCCCCCAGAACGCCCGACAGCAACCCGCCGCCGACCTGCCCCAACGCCCCGGTGGCAAGCCGCGTCAGGTCCTGAAACGCCGCTTGCCCCATCTGCCGTGACAGGTTGCTCAGCGTCCGGCTCACCGTCTCGCCAACCGTCGTGGCCCCAGACTGCAGATCGACAAACCACCGGCCGATCCTTTGAAAGGTCGACCCGACCGCATCGCCCTGCCGCGCCACGTCATCGGCCAGCACGGACATGGCAGACCGCACGCCCCCCATCCCCTGCCCGATTCCCAGCGACAGCCCCTCCATCATGAACTGGCCGATCTGCCGGAACACCCGCGACGGCGACTGGACGCCGAACCAACTGCGGAAATTGGCGGTCAGCTCGTCGGCCTTGCCCTTGAACCAGGATACCATCGCATCCCACTTTTCCAGAATGCCCTGTTTCAAGCCCTCAACGATCTGACCCCCGATCGCAAGAAAGTCGGTCACCCACTGCGCGGTCACAGCTTTGATATTCGCCCACCCCTCGTCAAAGGCGGTCTTGATGTTCAGCAGGGTCAGCGCGAACAATTCCTTCACCCCGGTCCAGGCGTTCAGCGTTTCCGTCACGGCATCGCTGGCCATCTGCCCGATCCCCCGCCAAAGATCCGCAGCCTTCGCCTTGATGCTGGCCCAGATATCCGCGAACCATTCTTTGATATCACCCCAGTAATAATAAATCAGTCCGGCCCCGACGACCGCTGCCGCACCCAGGGCGATCAGGGGATTCGCCAGCGCCGCCCGCACCAGCGCCTTCATCAGGCCCAGGACGGTGGTCAGCGGCGCAATCAGCAGGCCGACTGCCAGCACGACCGGCCCGGCTGCGGCTGCCACCAAGGCAAGCGCCGTAGCCCATTTTCGTGTGTCAGGATCAAGGTCGCGAAGGAACTTGGTCTGCTCCAGCAGCCACTCAGCCACATCCCGCAGCACGGGCGCCAGCTCCGCCGCCAACTGCACCACCAGCCCGCCGACCGTCTTCCTGATTTTGTCCAGACTGTCGTTGAAATCTCCTGCGGCCCCGGCGGTTTCGCTGCTGATCACCAGCCCCATGCTGGCTGCCTCTTCGCTCAGCCGCCTGATGCCCTCGCGCCCCTGATTGAGCAGCGGCACCAACTCCGTCCCGGACTTGCCCAGCAGATTCATCGACAGCGCGCTTTTTTCCGCCCCATCCGGCATCTTCGAAAGAACCTCGGCGATGTCGGCCAGAACCTGATCCGCCTCGCGGAGGCTGCCGTCGGCGTTCTGCACCTGCACACCCAGATCGGCGAACATGGCCGCAGCCTGCTTGTTGCCCCCTGCCGCCGCTGCCATGTTCTGGGTCAGCTTGCGCAGACCGATACTCAGATCGGCAAACTCCACACCGGAAAGCTCGGCGGCATAGCGCAGCTTTGACAGGGCCTCGGTCGAAACGCCCAGCTTCTGCGCCGTATCGCCCAACTGGTCGGCCGCGTCGATCTGCCCCTTGACCGCCAGCACCATCCCGGCGCTGGCCGCCGACATGACCGCCCCGATCGCCTTCAGCTTGCTGGAAACCCCGCGCAGACCCTTGGTAAAGGCTGTGGTGTCCAGCCGCAGCTTGGCGACCAGATCGCGCAGATTGGACATCACTTCATCCTTTCAAGGGCCTCAGCCCAGCTGATCACGTTCAGGTTGGCCCCCGCCTGGCGCAGCACGCCACCCACCGCCTCGGGCGGCAATCGGGTCGGTTGCCCGCCGACCTCGGCATGCCAGCGCTCGAACTCGGGCCCGTCCAGCCGCGATCCCGCCCGCACCGATTCGGCCATCGCCAGCTTCTGCGCCCGCATCCGCAGTTGCGCGCCTTTCAGCATCAGCGTCACGCTGCGCGGGGTCAGCCTCCAGAACGCCGCCAGATCGAACCCCGCCGCCACGAACTGCACGGCGATCTCGGCCGTGCTCAGGCCGCGGGCGGGGTCGCGGCCGTCGTCTTTTCCGCCGGGTCGGCCTCATCATCCGCGCCGGGCAAGCCCGACTTGGCCGCCCTGTGGAAAGCCTGCATTCCGGCAGCCACCAGCCGCCCCGCCTCGCGTAGCCCGACCCCGGGATGGTGCTCCTGCAGCGCGGCCCAGAACATCGCGCGCACGTCTGTCATGGTCCCAGTGCCGTCGCCCATAGCGTCAATCACTGTGGTGGCAACTTTGCCGCTGGCCTGTTCGAAATCGGCCAGCGTGTTCCAATCGAACCGCAGGCGCCAGGTCTTCCCATCCACCTCGAAACTGGCCTCGCCCTCGCCACGCCGGGTCATGCGACGACCCGCGACAGGATCTTCATCATCAGCTCGCCGGTCATCACGCCCTTGACCGGCAGGGTCGGCAGCCACTGCTTGACATAGCCCTGATAGACAAAGGGCTCCGTCGCCCCGCGCGGCAGAATCTCCAGCAACACCGTTTCATGGCTGGCGGCCACCGCAGCCAACAGAACGTCTTCGGCGTCCTCGGGCACATAGTGCTTGCTGATCGACCAGTCCGGGTTGGGATACAGGCCCGGAATCGTTTCCTCGGCAAAACCGGGGCTGTCGTGGCTCGTGGCATCCTCATCCGCCGGGCTCAGGTCAGGCGGGGTGAAATCCTGCGTGCCGGTCAGGGTCGTCCAGGTGGGGGTGGCCCCGCGCCCGAGGCGCACGCGCGCGCCGTGCCCAAGGCTTACGCCAGTGCTTGCCATATCAAAACTCCTTTGGTCAGGGGGTCACGCCGGGTCTGCGACCCAAGTGGTGACGGTGAAGGTCAGGGTCAGCGTGGCCACGCGGCGCGCGCCCTCGCCATCCAGTCGCATGTCTGTGGTCGCCAGCTCGCAATCCCGCGCCGCCGACCGCATGGCAGGCACCAAAGCTGTCTCGATGCGGTCGGCGTCGGCGTCCATCAGGTCTTCCAGATCATCGCCACCCGTGCGCTTGACGATCACTGCCAGCGTCAGGCTGTCTTGCGCCTGGTCCTGCGCCACGCGCTCGCGCACCTCGCGGGGCGTGGCCACGGCCCACCCCGGCAGGGCCTTCCCGTCGACCGACTGCGACCAGGCCCAGAATTCAGTGTAACCCAACAGCACCGGGGCCGCCTGCAGCGCGGTCCGCGCCTGCTGGCGCAGCAAAACGCGATCCGCGCCACTCATTCGGCAAGCTCCAACTCATAGACGCGAAACGCATCCCGCGCGGGCGAACCGGTGCCGATCTGGTTCAGCACGGTGAACACACGCCCGTCGTCCAACCGAATCCGATCGTCACGCCGGGGCGTAACCCCCAGATCGCGCGGCACCCGCCAGGTCGGGGCCTCGATCAGCACATCGCGCCCCTCGGCATCGGAAATGCCGATCGGCTCTTCGCGGAACACCGACTGCACCACCTGTGGCGCACCAAACTGCGGCAGCCATGTGACGGGCGCGCCGAACACCGTGTTCAGCACGCCCGCCATGCCGTCAAAAACGCCGGTCAAACGCCGTTCAGCCTGACGCGGCCGGTGGTCTCGCCCGCGCCGCTGCCGACGGCGACGACCGCCTTGCCGATAAGGGTGTTGTCGGTCGCGACCGTGGTGCAACGTTTGTTGGTATTGTCCCAGTAGATTGCCGCACCAACCGTCCAGGCCTGCGAGGCAACCTTCACCAGATCGAACGTGCCGTTGGTGACCAGCACAACCGTCGCGGCGTTGGCCGCGTCGGCCTGCGCCACGCCGAACAGGGTGCCCACCAGCGCGCCAGCGCCGGAACTGACGGCATAGGGGGCGGCCACCGTCACGGTGTCGCCATTGTCCACATAGGTCTTCATGTCTTGATCCCCTCGGGTTCATGAAAAATCCAATGGGGCGGCCCGGCTGGACCGCCCCGCGATGTCAGATCATCCGGTCGGCCCGGATCAGGCCCCGGCGTTCTTGTAAAGCGTGCGGAAATCCAGCGGAGCCACCCCGGCGTCGACCCGGACCTTCATCTCGACACCGTCGGCGGTCCACATCTGCTGCTGTTCCAGATAGGGGGCCTGCACCCCATCCAGATAGGCGACCTCGATCGTGTCATACATGCTCGGATTGGCAGCCAGATACCACGCGGTGGTGCTGGCATCATCCAGGCGCGCGTCGACGATCAGCTCGGCCATACCGCGCACCGGGTTTTCCGCCATCCCCTTGGTCGCCGTCGGATCGACCAGCGACGACAGCAACTGCATGCTGGTGGTTTCCAGCGCGGCAGGAACCAGCATATAGGCCGGGCGGATGTTCAGCGACGGCTTGCCGGCCGCCTCTTTCTGCACCCGCATGGCCGCGCGGGCGGCCCCCAGGGTCGCGACCGATGGTGCCGCCCCGGACGCGGCCAAGTTGCCATGCGTGGCATGAAACAGCGCGACGCCGTCCGCCATGTTCGGGTTTCCGGTCAGGATGGCGAACACCAGATCGCCGATCGTGCGCCGGGCAGCGCGACCCATCTTGCGCGGCAGGTCACCCAGGATCGAAAGATCGTCATTCAGGATGCCCTGCCGCGTGATCCGGATCATCCTGCCGTAGGTGGCAAGGGCGATGGTCTCACCCCGGTCGCCGACGGTGCCGAATTCATAATTGGCACCTTCCTGCACCTTCGTCAGCGACGAGAACAGACCCAGACCGACACGCGCACTGGACTTGAAATCGGTCAGCGTGCCCGCCCGGGTGAACAGCGGATAGGTTTCTTCGGCCTCCTCCCAACCGACCAGCGCCGCCTTGCCCTGCACGTTCTGCAGGATCTTGGCAAAGTCGCTGGTGCTGTGCGCCCCCGCCATCGTGAAGGCACGCCCCACCAGGTCCATGCGCGATTCAAGGCGGACGCGCTCGCCACCGATCTCGATCGACGCGCGCGCCAGCTCCGTCAACGACAGGCTGGAAAACTCATTGCGCTCGCCGCCCTTCAGGTGGGTCTTGGCCATCAGGGCCAGCGCGGCGCCGGTCACGAACTTGTCGCGGGCGTCCAGCATGATCGTCGCGGGCCGGTGGCCGTTGTGCTTGGGCTGGTTCATCTCGCTTTGCTCCTTGCGCTTGGTCAGAACTTCGGCCAGCGCCGCATCCAGCGTCAGGCCGCGGGTGATCATGTCCAGCGCCAGCTCGGCTCCGAAACCGCCCATGCTGACGATGTCGCCGATCCGCTGCGCCCGGGCCGTGTCGGCGGGGCTTGCAGCGGGAACCGGCTGCGAGGCGGACGCCTTGGCACCGATGTTTTCAGGTTCGACAGCGGGCACCCCCGTTGTCGTCTCGGGGGTTTTCACGCCCATGGTCGTCTCCTTCTGTTGAACGCGGGGCAGCCCCGCCATCATGGCCATCACGGCCTGTCGTCCGGGTGCAGCACCCAGAACCTCGGATGCCTCGCGCAGGCTCTGCGGCGCGTGGGCGTAAATCCTGTAATCGAACCGGGCGACCGGCTCGGCCTGTGCCGCCGGATCAACCTGCGTGGCAAAACCCATCGCCACCGCCATGTCGGGATCAAGGATGGTTTCATCCTTCATCACCTGCCGCGCCTCCTCGACGCTGATCCCGGCCCGCTTGGCATAGATCGCGGCATAGCCATTCGCGATCACGGCCAGATGGTCGGCCGTCTTGCGGTGCGCCGCCTCGGTGCCGCGCTCATCAAGCCAGTCCCGCGACGGATCGTGGATCAGCAGGAACGACCCCAACCGCATTGTGATCGTGTCGCCCGCCATCGCAACCAGACTGGCGGCCGAGGCGGCGACCGCGTCGATCACCACATGCACCTGGTCGGGATAATCGACCAGCATGGTATAGATCGCCTGCCCTTCGGTCGCGATGCCGCCGCCCGAGTTGATCCGCACCGTCAGCGGCCCGGACAGGCCCTGCAACTGGTCGCGCACCGACTTGGCCGAAAAACTCTCCTCATCCCAGTAACTGGCACCCACCGTGCCATAAAGCCGGATTTCGTTCATGTCCTCTGTTCCCTCTTGTCCAGACTGTCCTGCAGGTCAGCGGCCTTCGCGGCGGCATCCTCCTGGCTGTCAAAGGCCACGCCCTGCTCGGCGGCATAGCGGCGCTCGGCGATGATCTCCTCCATCACGCGCTCAGGGTCATACCCCAGCTCGCGGATTTTCTCGTAACGGCTGGCAAACCCGGCGCGAACCTCATCCGCCATCGACGGAATCTCTCGGGTCGGATCGACCAGCATCCGCTTCGGCGGCACCCATTCCAGCCGCACATCGGACTTCGCCTGCTGCGACATCAGCCGCCACGCTTCGACCATCCACGCCCCGATCGGCTGGCACATCAGCGGCACCATCATCAGCCACTGCCAGGACTTCACATTGCGGTCCATTTCCATCCGCCCCATCCGGGCCGAGGAAAAGTTGACCCCGGAAAAATCGTTGGTCAGCGCCTCATAGGTGACCCCGATATCGGCCGATACCGCCCGGAACACCCACCTGTTGAACTCGTCATACCCCGACACCGGCGGCGGGGTGGCGAAGCTGATCGTCTCGCCGGGCAGCAGGTTCTGGATGCGCCCCGGAATGATCCGGTCGGCCAGACCCGCCGGGTCCGCGGCATCAGCGCCAGGCTGCTCGGCCTCAGGGGCCTGCCGGAACGCGGCAAAACAGGCGGCGATCTTCTGTCGCATCAAATGCGCATCCTGACCGTCGGCAAAATCCTGCAGGCGCAGTGCCACCGGCGCGAACCAGCTCACGCCGCGCATCTGTCCCGGCCGGTCCTGCCGGTAGAGGTGCAGCACGCTGGACGCAGGCACGCGGCTGCTCTCCCAGGTCCGGCGCAAGCCATACATCGCCCCGGGATGCTCGTTGAACAGGTAATAGGCCACCCGTCGCCCGATCAGATCGAACTCGATACCGCCGCTCACCGTGTTGCCGTTCGTCAGCGTGCCGTCCCGCGTGTCGTCCAGATAGTCCGCCTCAAGGATCTGCAACTGGAACGGCAGTGGCAAGCCATCTGTCATGTCGCGCAGGCGCAACCGGATCAGAACCTCCCCCGCCTCGACGATCGACTGCGCCGCGATGCGCTGCAGCCCATACAGATTCTGGCGGCCGTCTGCATCGATCAGCACCGTGTCGCAGTGCCGCTCGATCGCGGCAAACAGGCTGGCGCGCTGTGCCTTCGTGCCGCCCACCACTTTCGGGATGATCCCGTCGCCGACGACGTTGTTGGCGACGACCATCTGCACGCGCGTGGCAAAGGCCGTGTTGCGCACCATGTCGCGCGCGATATAGGCCAGCCGTTCGCGCGCGCCGCGGGCCGCGGTGTCGGCATCGCTGCCCGTCGCCCGCCACGATGCCCCCCGCTTGCCCGGCGTTGCCGCCTGATAGTTCATCATGACGTCCAGCGCGGCGCGGCTGCGGACCCGGCGCAACGCGGCCTCGGGTGCGATCTGGCGCAGCGCCCGGTCCAGCAGGTTCATCCGGAATTCCATCCTGTCAGACGCCCCGGTCAAAGGTCGGGGTGAAATGCGTGGGCCGCACCGCCGCGGCCCCCGCCAGTTCAGCCTTGGCCCGCGCCAGCACCCGCTCCATCTCGGCCAGGCTGCGATATTTCACGCGCTCCGCGCCCTGCTGCACTTCCATCGCACCGGTGGCAATCGCAGCCTCAAGGGCGGCGATCTGTTGCAGGGTCACACTCATATCCAGTCCTCGCCACGATCCGGCACCCAGCCGGAAGTTTCAGAAACCTGCGCCACGGGCGCGGGCCTTGCAGCCCCCCCGACAGGCGGGGCGACCGATGCGGCTTCGGGCAGCAGCACCGGCACCGCTGCGGTGAACAGATCGCCCTGTGGCTCATCCGGGGCCGATCCGCGCTCGGCCTCCAGGCGGTCCCAGCCACTGTCGGCCAGATAGGTCCATTCCTTGTAGCGCGCCCCGGCCTCGGCCATCAGCATGGTGTCCAGCGCCTCGTTGCGCCCGTCGGCCTCGGTGACCATCCAGCGGCTGGTCATCACCCCGGACGGACCGCGCTTCAACACGCGCACCTCCGACGCCAACTGGCGATAGTATTTGTCGCCCAACCCGGCGGCGAACCGGCAGAACCCGCGCTCGCCGGGGTCCTCCTTTGCCAGCCAGGTGTAGAAATCGCCCTTCATCTGGCTCACGCCGGTGATGAATCCCTGCCGCTTCTTGCGGCGCGCCATCCGGTCGGTGCGCTTGTCGAACTCCATCCGCTTCAGGGCGGGCGCATGTTCGCGGCGCGCGCCTTTGGTCACGATCACCCGGCTCCACGGGTGCCGCAGCGCCCAGTCCCAGACATCTTCGGTATAGGCCCCGCCATCGATCGCCAGCACGTCCAGCGCCACCCGCCGACCCGTCTCGGTGCGCCAGGCGCTTTTCAGTATCTGGTTCAGGGCCGACCGCGCCTCGTCGTCGCCGATGTGATGCGGGATCACGACATAGTCGATCACCCAGCGGCGATAGTTCCGCCCGAACGCGACGATCTGCACCTCCGTCCGGTCCCCCTGACAGTCCACCCCGGCCGCCAGAATGAACCCGGTGGCGGGCAACATCCCTTTCTGCAGCGGCGGGCCCACGACCTCGTCCGCATTCTCGACCCGGTCGCGCAGCGCCTCCCAGTCGGGCCCCTTGCTGGCCATCTCGAACGGCAGGCCCAGCACATCGTTCCAGAACGTCTGCTCGGTCTCTGCCGCCACCTGTGCGTGCAGCGCGTCTTCCGTGGTCTGGGTGACCGGCAACCCGGTCCAGCCCATGACTTGCGCATACTCGACCGCGATCGACGCCCAGTCGCGCTGCGGCGCATAGGCGCGCCACAGATGGAACCCCGGATGATCGCCGCGCGGGTTGTGCGCCACCCACCGGCCCGCCCGAACGATCGCTTCCTTGTCGGCATGCCCGATCACCGTCCCGCAAGCCTCGCAAGTGAAATGCGCGGCCTGCAGACGTTCCGGATCGATGCTCTTGCGAAAGTTCTCCCAGGTCAGTGGCGCAAAGGTGCCGCAGCCCGGACAGGGCACATGAAAAAACCGCTGGTCGCTGCGCTGGAACACCCGGCTGATCCGGCAGGTCCCCTTGATCAGCGGCGTCGATACCCGCAGGATCTTTGCATCCTCGAACCCCGAGGCGCGGCTGACGGCCATCGCCTCTGGGTCACCCTTCTCGTTCATCTCGTATTTCGACAGGTCATCCATGATGACCAGCCGCCGCGAGGTGCCCGTCAGATCGGACGGCGATCCGCTCGACGCCACCTTCAGCGATCCGTTGCGCGCCAGCGTCTCCTGGTTGAACTTCGCGTCCTTGTTGTCCCCTCTCCCCTCTCCAAAAATCCGGCGCAGGTCACGCGCCTGCCGCCGCATCGGCAACCACTTGTTGTCGACCCATTCCGTGGCCGCACTCTGCGTCGGATGCACCACCAGCGCATCCATCGCGCCATAGGCAAACCACGACCCCAGCGTCGGCTGGATGATCGACACCGTCTTGCCCCACTGGGCCGACCCGCGCACCGTCACCTCCCGCGCCGGATTCTCCGGCGACAGGGCTGCGTGAATCTCCCGCAGAAAGGCGAAGCGGTCGATCCGGAACGGCCCCGGCATCGGCGACCGCTCGTCGAACACGATGTTGGCCTCGCACCACGCGGTGATGTCCGGCGGCGGCAGCGGCACCAGCGCGGCGGCGATGGCGCGCGCCACCACCTGTGCCGCCGGTGACAGATAGCCCATCTCAGAAATTCGCGTCCTGTTCGGCGGCTGTCATAGGCCGGCCGTTCGCCTCCTGCGCCAAAAGCTGCGACCGCTGCCCCCGATGACCGCGCCATGCCTCGACCAGGATCAGCCGCACGGTCTTGAAATCGACACTCAGCCTGTCCGCCACGGCCCGCGCCCCGTCCCGCAACACCGTTTCGACCTCGGCAATCTCCTGCGCCATCTGCCGCGCCACCGCCTGCTCCACCTCGCTCGCCAGCACGAACGCTCCCTCGGCCTCCTGATTCTGCCGCCGCAACCGGCGGGCCTCCTCCTCGGCTTTCTGGATCCGCGCCAACTCATAGCGGTCCGGATCGGCTTGGGGCAGCAGCGCCCCGTCACGCAACACCGGCTTGCCCGGCGGCGCGTCCTCTTCATCGACGGCATCGAGGTTCAGGCCGTCATCCTCACGGGCACCCTTGCCACCCTGGCGGATTTCCTTCAACCGGCTGCGGGTCGCAGCCCCGTTGCCCATCATCTGCCCGGGCTCCAGCGTCTTGCCCAAAGCCGCCGCAACCTTTGCCAGATCAAACCGCCGCGCGCGCCCCTCTCCGTGATAGCACCCGGCCACCTTCTGCTCCTTGACCCATTGGCTGACCCGCCCCTTGGTCACTTGCAGCGCCCCAGCCAACTCGGTCGTGGTCAACAATCCCATCGTTTACCCCAATCCTATCCACGTTTAGTCGGCCTGGTTTAGGCTTCCCGTTTTGTTTACCCCCCCCCACCCCCCACGGCGCGAATTACCCGTGTGGCGCATTTCGGGGGGAAGGACCCGCCGCTATCTTGCCTTGGCCACCGCCTCGGCCAGACGTTTTTGAAGGTGATCGGGCAGCACCTTGGCCCACACATCGGCCACGCCGTCATAGAACCCGAGGCGCGACCGATACACCGGCACGTCCCCGGTCAGCTTCAGCACGCGAAAGGCAAGGCCGCCCGGTTTGTCGCGCCGGTAAACACCGGGAGCCAAACCCTTGCTCGCCACGAAGTATCCCGCCCGCGTCTTGTTCCGCTTCTTTGACCGCGCCGTCGTGTTCGCGGCCCCATCCCGCTGAGCACCAAGAGCCGACAGCACCTGGTTGCGCTCGCCGGATGACCAGTTGCCGAAGCCGTCCAGGCGCGCATGTTCGGCCGGGATCACCGTCCGCAGCACGCCACCGGTCGCAATCTTGGCCCCAAGCAGCTTTTCCAGCCCGGTCTGTGGCCGCGCCCCACCCTCTTCCTGCACCTTCAAATAATGCCGCGACCCGACCGAGGGACGCTCTTTCACCTGCGCCTCAAGGTTGGTCTTGGTCGACCGCCAGACCATCAGCGCGTTCTTGGTGAACCGCGTCGGGCGGTCAAAGACCACCTCCATCCGATCCTGAATGTGGCGCAAGGCGTCATAGGCCGTGTCGTTCAGCGCGCGGGATGCGGCGAAGGGAAGCTGCGCCACCTCAAGGTTTGTCAACTGACGACGCAGCGCCGCGTCGTCAATCCTGAAAGAGATCGGGTCCACCTTGCGTCTGTTACAGCGCGCCCGGAGCCGCCTGAATGTTCAGGCGCAGCACCGTTGTGCTGATCGCAAGGCCCAGAAGGCACGGGTATTCGCCGGTGGCAAGATCGGCCACAGGGCAGATGCCGCCCGGCGTGTCGGACAGATAGTAGGCCGTGTTGGCAACCATCGTGGCCCCGATGGTGACGTCGCCTGCCTTGGCGACCGTCAACGGCTGACCGATGTCGGCTGCATGCAGCGCCACGCCCACCGGAACCCTCACCTCGGCCGTGGCCGCATTGCTGTCGGCCAGCAGAAAAAGCCCGGTCGACGCCGACCGATAGACAAGCCGCCCGGCCGTGACGGAAACTCCGGCCGTGCCGCGCTGCAGTGTCGCCGAGGAAGACGCCACCACGTTGGCGGCGGTGATCGAAAGGTCTGCCATATCCGGAAACTCCCCATCAAATGCAAAGCGCCCGGCAGGGTTTCCCCTCCGGACGCAACTGTTCTGCTGGCACCTTGTCTAGAGGTTGACATTCTCGCCGTCAATACCCTTTTGTGCATCCCCTCAACCCGTAGTGCGCCACGGGCTTAGAACCGGCATATCCTGCGTCACCCGCAGCGACCGCAGCCCGTAGGTCCGCATCTCGACCTGCAGATGCAGCAGCGCCCCATACCAGCCCAGATAGGCCCGCCGCGCCACGTCGATCTGCGCCCGGCTGGGGGTATAGGTCACCGGGCACACCAGCACATCGTGCTGCGTCTTGCGCCCGCGATACACCGTCTCGACCCGCCCGACCGATTCGGTCTTGGCAAACCAGCCATGCCGGGTTTGCTTCCAAGCGCGCGGCACGCAGCGCACCCGCGCCTCCGCCATCCAGTCCGGCTCGCCCAGCGTCGCGGCGCACCACGCCACCTGCACCGCCATCCCCCGCCCGCCAACCCCCACCGGCAGCGCCGAGACCATCGAGGCGATCACCTCGGCATCATCGTGGCGCAGCGACCGCCCGCCGCCATCCACCTTGCACCCCAGGGCACCGCGCTGCATCAGCCGCCAGATCGTGTCGACGCCGACCTGCCCCTCGTAATCGGTGTCGTCGAAGTTGAGCGCGACCCGCTCGACCGCGAACGCCCATTCCAGCGCCGCCCGCACCGACATCTCGCGCACCGCAGGCCGCCGCACCGCCGCCAGAACCGGGCGAACCGGCCGCACCATGGCACCGCCCGCCTGATCCAGCGCCCGCACCACGGCCGACCGCCGCATCGCCCCAAGTTCTTTTGTCATGCCACCCCACCCTCACCCGCCCGCGCCGCCGCCCGGCGCGCCTCGCCTTCGGCCAGCAGCGCCTCGCAATGCGACTCCGTGCGCTGGTAGGCCTCCAGCCAGGCCCGGTCACCGGCCGAGGCGCGGTCGGCGGCCACGGCCCGTTCAAGCCGGGCGCGCAGGCGGCGGTTGTCGTCGGCCTCGACGCGCAACTGCGACAGGGCGTATTCCGTGGGCGGCACGCCGTGCCGACGCAGCCACTCATACAACTCCACCAGATAGCCCGCCGACCGCGCCGCAGGCCCGGCCCGGCTGACCAGCCAGGTGGTCATGATGGTGGTCTCGCGGTCGGGCGGCGGCTGCAGCCGGACGGCGATGTTCCAGACCGACGCGAAGGCGGGCCACTGGTGGCGCAACGCCCCTTCGGCCAGCCGCAGCACAGAGTCGCGCAGCACGATCAGCAGCGGCTCATCCAGATAGGCCAGCTTGTCGCACAGCCGGTCGATCCCCGCCTCGTGCGCGGCCACCGTCACCCCCCGCGCCCGAACCAGCCCATCCGCCTGCAGCCCAGACACCAGAACGCGCCGCACGCGCACCCGCCCGCTTTCCGGGGCAAACTGCCCTTCCGCCTCCGGCTTCACCTGAACTCCAGCATCCTGCATCGCCGCCTGCCCCCTTTTTTTTCAAAGCAAATTCAGTCCGTTGCCGATATCCCGCGTTTGTCTGCTGTCGCATAAAGGTTTTTATCTCTTCTCTTTTCTTCTCTTCTTGTGCGGAACAGTTCCATTCTGTGCCGGAACAGTTCCATTCTGTGTTTCCACGGAATTTCACCGAACCGGCCCTATCCGGCCCCGCCAATCGACGCGCCAAACCATCGCTGACGCGAGGCGTGCAGGATCACCGACCGATAGGCAGATCTGCCGCGGTTGCCCTTGTGATTGGCCCGCAGCCAGTCATCCATCCGGTCAATCAGCACCGGGTCCTCGGTGACGTCCGCCGTCAGCCCTTCCGCCACCAGCGCCTTGCGCAGCCGATCAAGCCGAACGGCGACCGCCTTTTGTTCGCTCGACAGCACAGACAGCGCGCGGCGATCGAGCGCGTCCCGGATCACGTCGACCACCACCGGGTGCATCAGGCGCACCTCACCGTCACTGACACAGCAGACCCAGTTGCGCAGCGGCCCGAACTCCAGCCCGCGAAACTCCCGCACGCTGCGCACGTCGACCCGCAACATGAAGGCAAGCTCTTCATTATCGTCAGGCAACGACCCGACCGGGCTTTCGGTCTGGCACAGGTCGAACAGCGCCCGCGCCATGCCCTGCATGTCCCACGGCATCAGCTTGAACGTCTTCGACGACAGCCAGCGCCCGGTGTGCCACTTGACAAAGCTGTTCCCGTCGAGCCGCTCCTCCCGCGAAATCGGGTATTCGGGCAGCTCCTGATCCACCACCGACAGACGCGCAGGCTTCACCGCTGCACCCCCGCCTGATCGCGATCCCACCGCGCGGCATAGTCCTGCGCGGCCGCCACGCTCGCAAAGCCCACCGACACGAGCCGCGCCACACCGTCCGCAGGCGACGTGTAAAGCGCAATGCCGGTGGCCTTGTGCTGCACCACCAGCCAGTCGCTGCCCGCGCAGCGCCAGCTTTGCGCGCCGCTGGCGTGGCGATGCGGCCCTGTCCACGCCGACCCGCTCATCCCCCACCCCCCGCCGCCAGATGCGCCGCATGTTTCTGGCAAGCTTCGGAAACGGTCGAAGGATCGCGGTCGAACAGCCGCCCCACCCTGCACGTGCCAATCCCCGCCGCCACCGCCCGCGCCATCGCAGCACGGCGCGCCGCCGCAAAGGGCGGCGCATGGCTGCGCGACATCAGTTCGCGCGGCGCAATCGCATGACGCGCCGCCTCTTCCACCACCAGGCCCAGCACAGCAGGCGGCAGGCTTTGCAGCAACGCCTCGGGCGTCGGCCTGGGCGCAGCCGCAGCTTTGCGTTCAGGCGCTGTTGGGGACCCGGCCCGCAATTGCCGCTCCACAGCCGCCACGCGCGCTTTGACCCCCGGCACCCCGCGCAGCGCCGCCTCCAGCGCCGCGACCCGCACCGCCAGCGCCACCACCGTGCGGCACACCTGCCGCAACACCACCGCGTCATCGACCGGGAACGGTTTGACCGCAGCCTTCTGCGTCATGCCGCCACCCCCGCCAAATTCTTTTGAACCAGGACCGCCTCGAGATGATCGGCCAGCGCGCGCAACTGGGCGGGCGTGTCGGCGTCGACCCACTGGTTGGCGGTGATCCGCGGGGTGGCGTCACCGGAAAACTGCCACAACGCCACCAACTGCAGCCCCTCCGACACATCCAGCACGGCCACGCGCGACTGGCACAGCGCGAATTCGGTCATCCGCGCCACCTGGGCGGGCGAGGCCGGGCGCGAGGCATTGGGACCCGACCCGATCATTCCGCCGCGTCCCCCGCCGCGCTCAGACCCGACAGCAGGGCCATCCGTGCGATCACCGCATCGCGGCCAAAGGCGCGCAGCCGGGTGTTGCGGTCCCACCCGGTCATCGCATCGAACCGGTTGGTGATGTCGCGGCCCGACAATTTCATTTCCAGCGCGATCGCGGCCAAGGTCCAGCCGCCCAGGCCTATCAGCTCGGCCACCTCGCTGTCGCGATCCCAGGTCCAGACCCCGCCCCGCGGCAGCCCCAGCAGATGCCGCGTCAGCGCATCGTCCGGTGCTGCAGCAAACCACGGCGCGGGCTGGTCAAGCGCCGCAGCGGCCGCCCCCTCGACCACCAAGGCAGGCCTAGCCGAATCGCCCGGAGGCCGCAGCGGGTTGAAATCCCACTCCGGCAGGGCGGCCACCGCATCGTCGGCCACCTCCTGATCCGGCACCTCCTGATCCGGCACGACCGCAGGCGGGGCTTGCCGCGCAAGCCGGACCCCGTCGGCGATCCGCTCCGCCAGCACCTTGCGCAGCCGCCACGCGGTGCCGTCCAGCGGTCGCCCCAGCGCCGGGCCGATCACCCCGGCCAGCGCCATCGGGCTGCGCGTGCCGTCCAGGCGCAGCCGCACCGCCATGTCAACCGCCCGCGCGTCCTCCTCTGCAGTCCAGAGCCGCGGCAGGTTCGTTCCGGCCAGCGCCCGCGCCGACCCCGGCAGGATCGGGTCGGGCGGATTCGGCGCAGGGGCCGCAGCGGTGCCCGCCCCACCAAACCCGGCGTCGGGCTCGACCGTCACCGCCCCACCGCCGCCGCCACCCGCAAACGCCTCGATCAGCACCGGATCGGGGCCGTCCTGCGGATCGTCCCAGTCGAACCCGCCCTCGTCCACCTTCGGCGGCACGCCCCGCGAAGGCCGCCACGTCAGACACAGATCATCGCCGACCCGGGCCAGCTCGCAGGCAATCCCGTCCCGCGCCGCCTCCCGGCAGGCATCCTCGGCCAGCCGGGCGACCGTCCTGCGGCGGGCCAACGCCTGCTCCTCCACCTCGATCCGCTCGATCTCGATCACCAGAAATGCGTCCATCCCGCCACCCCCCGAAAATGCCGACCCCTACCGCCGCACCAGGTGCCAGACCTGCTGCGCCTTGGTCGCCGTGACTCCGTGCGCCACGGCCACCGCCGCCAGCGCCGCCCACCGCCCGCCCGACTGCTTCACGTCCGCCTCGAGCGGCGACAGCGGCGCTGCAGGCGCCCGCACCGGCGCTGCAACCAGCCGCGGCGCGGGCTTGCGGCGCAGCGCGCTCTTGCTGCGCGGCGGCAACCCCATCCGCCGCGCCATAACCGAGACCGCCGAGTAACTGCAGTTGAACTCCACGCCGATATCGGGCGAGGACCACCCGGCCAGCCACAGCTCGCGCAGCCGCTCCGGGTCGATCCTGTCGATCGTGGACGCGCGCGGCATCGCCATCAGACCCGCCGTTCCGCAAACAAAAAGGGCGGGCGGGGCCCCCGACAACCCCGCCCGCCAGTCCGGGCCGCGGCAGACACACCAGCGGCCCGAGGCGCGGGGTGGCAGGAAGGGCCCGCCCCGATCGATGTGCGGCCAAATTCTTTTGGCCGGATTTCCAAAGTGGGCGACCCCGCAAGACCCCTCATTTCGCCACCCGCCGCGCGTCCGCCGCCCGCGCCGCGAACTCCTCGGGCCACAGCCGCAGCGCCAGGTCGAGCGCGACCCCGGTCGGGCAGGAAAACCCGTCGAGCCAGTTGCGCGCGGTCTGTTCGGTGCAGCCGAACACCGCGACGATGCCCCGCACCGCCCCGCAGCGCCGCATCAGCAGCCCCGACCACCAGACCAGCAACCCCGCGCGATCCGGCTCGACCGGGGCCAGCCGCAGGGGCCGCAGCGGCACCGCCCGCCCCCGGCCCCCGGCAGGGGCGCGCGGCGCAAACACCTTTGGGTGGGACATTTGCCCCGGCGGCAGGCCAGACACGGCGCGCAAGGGGGAAAGGATTCGAGATGACATCACGCGGCATCCTCGGTTGGGGGGAGGGGTTCCGGGAAGAAATCGAGCCGCGTCAGGCTCATACCGTCCGCTTCGGCGGCGGCCAACACGGCGATCTTCTGGTCGTCAGGGATTGTCCCACGGTCCTTCCAGCCTCCGATTGTCGAGGAGGGCTTCTGCAGCCGTCGCGCCATCGGGCGGACGCCCCCGAAAGCTTCGACGATGCGATCAACGTAGGACATCAGGCACCTGTCTTGCTCTGCTCTGTCCGCATTTGTGCGCTAAATGCGGACATATTTCAAGCGCAATCTGCGGACATACTTCTAGGGCCGACTTCGCTAGCAAGCTGCCATGTCTGAAGCCAGCAACGTCCCTCAGCGCCTCAAAGATTTGCGAACGCGCGCCAAGCTCTCGGTTCGGGAAATGGCACGGCGTGTCGGAATGTCGTCTTCGGGCTATTCGCATTACGAAACACCGGCGCGGTTCAAGGAAGCCTTCCTTCCGATGTCAGTCGCGCTCGACTTTGCAAAGGCAATGGGGGGCACCGGCGTTGAGGCGTCCGAAGTTCTAGCCCTCGCCGGGGCCGCTCCGGGCACGGCGAACGCAATTCCCGCGCCGACGGGGTTTTCCGAAGCGGCCACTCCCTACGAGTTTCGCGAACATCCGACCAATCCCGAGGATCCGCAGCGGGGATTGC